>LNAP01001064.1_pt1 | contig 40290 bp, 32 predicted proteins | sample 602601 | NCBI WGS metagenome assembly LNAP01 (sample SAMN02440304, study PRJNA202911) | soil metagenome | biome: Subtropical and temperate rainforests or woodlands; isolation source: soil samples (1 kg each in a 20% v/v slurry with milli Q water) were... ...
GATTTTGAGTATTCATGGTCGAAAATGTAACAGGGTCGAGGAAACCCGTATAGGGTCGGTAGCAAGATATTACACATTAAGCTTTTTGTAGGGTATAGGTAGCACGCCCCACATAGTCAAATTGCCTAGTATTCAACCGTATAATTTTGACTTCATTAGCTTAGCATTACACTTGAGTACTGAGTGAAGTTTTTTGCACTCTCGTAATGTTGCCTGGTATACCCACATGAATTTTCACTTGCTTGCCCTTGAAACCTCGTCCAGTGTTTGCGGCGTGGCCTTATTGTCGGTCGTTGACGGGCAAACACGTGTTCGGACGGCCTCGCACGATGCGACTGGCGAGCATGCCGAGCGGCTGCTGCCCATGGTCGATCAATTGCTGCGCGAGGCCGGTATTGCCCGCGATCAGCTGGGTGCGATTGCTTTCGGCCAGGGGCCTGGCGGGTTTACCGGCTTGCGCGTAGCGTGCGGTGTGGCGCAAGGGATGGCTTTCGCGCTGGATTTGCCGGTCATACCTGTGGTGTCGCTGCTGGCGGCAGCCACGCTCGAGGCAGGCGAGGGTGATGACGTGCGCGTCGTGGCGCAAGATGCCCGCATGGGTGAAGTTTATGTCGCGGCTTACGGCAAAAGCGTGGTTGATGCCCAAAGCCCCGCGGTCTGGACCGTATTGCACGACCCGGTATTAATGAGTGCGAACGATGTGTCGCACTGGATCGGCTTGCAGGCTTCGTCCTGGGCGGGCGAGTCAGGGCAGCGATTGTCTATTACCGTGCTGGGCGATGCGCTTGAGGCGTATCCGCAGCTTGGCGAGGTCGGCAGTGGGATGCAGGAAAACACTTGCTCAATGCTGCGGCTGGGCGCGCCGCTACGTGCGACGGCCGAAGCGGTGGCCAGGCTTGGCCTGGAAGCCTGGCGGCGGGGCGAGGCAGTGCCTGCCGATCAGGCACGCCCGCTGTATGTTCGCGATAAGGTGGCCTACACCACGGCCGAACGCGAGCAGGGGCTGGGCGGCAACCCTAAGGCCGATGGCGTTGTCGCAATCGAACCCCTGACCCAGGCGCACCTGAACGAGGTGGTTGCGATCGAACAGTCAGTGCAGTCGTTTCCATGGACCCAAGGCAATTTTGCTGATGCGCTCGAGGCGGGTTACGGCGCCTGGGTGGCCTGTAACGGCGAAAAAATAGTGGGTTTTTGCGTGGTGATGTTTGCGCCCGACGTGGCGCACTTGCTCTTGATTGCCGTGGCTCCCGAGGCGCAGCGAAAAGGGGTGGGCAAGTTGCTGTTGCGCCAGGTTGAACACGAGTCGCTGGCCCGTAACCTGATGACTATTATTCTTGAAGTGCGACCGTCCAACCAGAAGGCCCTGGCGTTTTACGGGCATCGGGGCTTTAAGCAGTTAAGCGTGCGTAAAGGCTATTACCCCAATGGTAAAAGCGAGCGTGAAGACGGGTGGGTTCTTGAAAAACAAATCGGCAAGGCCGGAGCCGACCGCCATGATTGAGCCAACCCTTCCCAAGCCCGTGCAGATCAATGCCACGCAGATGGCATGGCTGCAGGAAATCGGTATCGACAAGCGCCTGCTGGCGCGCTTCAGGTCGCCGGTCAAGGCCGTGGTCGATATACGCCCCTTGCCTAAAGCGGCGGTTTCGTCTGTGGCGGCTGGGGCTGCTTCAGTGGCAACCGCACCGGAGTATGGCGCGGCGTCTGCATTAGTGATTGCGCCTCGTCCTGCTCAGGGTTCGCGTGGCGTGGAAACGGTTCAGCCTGCTGGCGCGGCTCGTACATCGCCGGGCAAGGTGGCGCCAGCAGGCCTGACCAGCACGGCTAAGCTGCTTAAAGAGGCGCCAAGCAGTACACCTGTGCCGCAAGACTGGTCTGAACTTGAGGCGCATGTGGCGGCGTGCCAGGCATGTTCGTTGTTTGGCGGACGCAGCCAGACGGTTTTTGGTGCTGGGCCGACCGAATCGGTAGACTGGATGGTTATCGGTGAAGCGCCCGGAGAACAGGACGACAGGCTGGGCATTCCCTTTCAAGGCAAGGCCGGCGAATTGCTGCGTGCCATGCTGGGGTGTATTGGGCTAGGCCCTGAGTCTTCGGTGTTCTACACCAATCTGATCAAGTGTCGGCCGCGTGGAAATCGCACACCTAGTCAGGCAGAAATTGCGGCGTGTCTGCCGTATTTGCAGCGCCAGATTGCATTGCTTAAGCCGCAGCGCATTTTGGTTCTGGGCCGGGTAGCGGCCTTGGCTTTGCTGGGGGAAAAATCCGATTTCGAGCAGTTGCGTGGCAGCGCTCATCTGTTTCACAGTGAAACGGGGGTCAAGATTCCGGTTGTTGTGACTTATCATCCGGCTTCGCTGTTGTCCAGGTCGCAGCATAAGGCGAATGCTTGGCGCGACTTAAACCTGGCAGTTCTTCCATTTCCAGATCAATCGTGAACTTTGTCGGCTTCGCTTGCCGTACAAAGGTACTGTCTGCGCTTCGCCTTCGTGTTCACAATCGATTTGGAAACGGAATTAGTGTATTGCCTGGCCGTGGCCATGCTGGCCAATCTGATCTTGCAGTGTCGGGTCGGCCTGGTGATTCAGGCGATTCCATCGTATAAAGACCAGCATCAGGGCCGCAACCAGCGATCCGAAGATAACGATAATGACGTTGATGGGCAGGTTTAGCCAGAGCATCAGGCTGTAAAGCGCCAACATCAGCAAAATATTCAGTTGCTCGTTAAAGTTCTGTACGGCAATCGAGTGCCCCGCCGATAGCAGGACATGCCCGCGATGCTGCAGCAGTGCGTTCAGCGGAACGACAAAGAAGCCCGATAGCCCGCCCACCAGAAGCAGTACGCAGTAGACGGCCCAGCGATCATGAACCAGGGGCATGAGCATGACGGCAAAACCCATGAGAACGCCGACGGGTAAAACAGCCAAGGCACGTTTAAGAGGTACGCGCCCGGCTAAAATAGAGCCGATAACCGTGCCCACGGCGGCGATACCCATAAGAACGGACGACTGGTCCAGGCGATAACCCAAGTGGCGCGCGCCCCATTCGATCACAATGAATTGCAGCGTGGCGCCCGCACCCCAGAACAAGGTGGTCACGGCCAAGGAGATTTGCCCCAGCTTGTCGTGCCACAAGATTTTGACGTAGCCGTTAAACGCGATGAATAACTGCATGGGATTGGTCTGTTGCTTTGGATAGCTGACGCCGGTTCGCGGTATGAGCAAGTTGCACCCCGCCGCTAAAAAATACACCATGGCGATAATCAGTATGGCGCCTTCGGCCCGGGTTTGAACCAGATCCCCGATCCAGGCGTGTTCCAATAGCTTGCGGGATACGTCGGGGCTGATCAGCACGCCGCCCAGGACGGTACCCAGAATAATCGACAGCACGGTCAGGCCTTCGATCCAGCTATTGCCTTTAACGAGCATTTCGGGCGGCAGCATTTCGGTCACGATGCCATATTTGGCTGGGGAATACGCCGCCGCGCCAATGCCCACAAGCGTGTACGCGAAAAACACCAGTATCAATTGCCCTTCTGTGCTTAGCCCCAGGCTTTGGTAGCTGAACATGACGAGGCAGCCCATTACCTTGACGGCGTTGGTGACGAACATGACCCGCCCCTTGGGATACGAGTCGGCAAAAGCGCCTACGAACGCCGCCAGGGCAACATAGGCCAGGGCAAACCACCATTTCATCATGGGAGCCATCCAGTCGGGCCCTTGTAAATCGGCAATGAGCGCTATCGCGGCGATAAGCAATGCATTATCGGCCAGCGACGAGAGCGCTTGTGCTGTCATTACGAGGTAAAAACCTTTTTTCAACGGGAGGTCTCTGCAGAAGGGTTAGTCACGTCGTTGCCAGAATAGGTCAGGTGTAATGGGGGGCGTTATGAACGGGTTTGACTCAGGAACGCATGCAATCAAATAACAAAAGAGTTAAAGAGTATAGCTGTAGCGCTCTTTTAGGTTGAAGCCGAATCTGTGAATTTTTTGATGGGGATCGTATCGGTGGTGCGTTATCATACGAAACAACTGTGTATTTGACATTTTCGGCCGGTTTTTTTAGCCGTTTTCGTCGCCGCGTCGGCGCGCTCCGATGGCGCGGTTTCGCCTATTTTTTTATAGCTCGCTTATTGTGCGTTTGACTCAAATAAAACTAGCCGGTTTCAAGTCGTTTGTGGAACCGACGGTCATTCCTACGCCAAGTCAATTGGTGGGAGTAGTCGGGCCTAATGGTTGCGGCAAATCGAACATTATCGATGCGGTGCGCTGGGTGCTGGGCGAAACACGAGCCTCTGAGCTGCGCGGCGAGTCGATGCAGGACGTTATTTTCAATGGTTCGGGTCACCGTAAACCGGCTGCCCGCGCCTCGGTTGAGCTGGTATTTGACAATAGCGAGGGGCGTGCCGTGGGGCAATGGAGCACCTATGCTGAAATTGCGGTGCGGCGTGTACTGACCCGCGACGGCACCAGCAGCTATTTTGTCAATGGCCAGCAGGTACGCCGACGCGATATCCATGATATTTTTTTAGGGACAGGCCTGGGCGCGCGCGGTTACGCCATTATCGGGCAGGGCATGATCAACCGCTTGATCGAGGCACGGCCCGAAGAGCTGCGCGTGTACCTGGAAGAGGCGGCGGGCGTATCGCGTTATAAAGAGCGGCGCCGCGAAACGGAAAGCCGTTTAAGCGATACCCGCGAAAACCTGACGCGGGTCGAAGACATCCTGCGCGAGCTGGGCGCACAACTTGAAAAACTCGAAGCGCAGGCCGAGGTGGCCGAACGTTATCGTGCGATGCAGGAAGAAGGCGAGCGCAAGCAGCATGCGCTGTGGCTGTTGAAAGAAAATACCGCGCGTCAAGATCAGCAGAGCAAATTTTTGGCCATCGAGCAGGCGCAGACTGAACTGGAAGCCGCCACAGCCAGCCTGCGCGCCGGCGAGTCGGCGCTCGAGTCGCGTCGTCAGGCGCATTACGCCGCCGGCGATGCCGTTCATACGGCTCAGGGGCAATTGTTCGAGGCCGGTGCGCAGGTCAGCCGCCTAGAGGCTGAAATTCGCCATGTCGTCGATTCGCGCAATCGGGTGCAGGCGCGTCGTGCGCAGTTGCAAGAACAATTGCAAGAGTGGGCGGATCAGCAAACGCATTGCGCCGAACAGCTCGAGCAAGCCGAAGACGAAGTGCAGGCGGCAGCTGCGCGCACCGAAGAGGCGCACGCACGCACTGAAGAAGCGCAAGCGGCGCTGCCGGATATCGAGGCCAGGGTGCGCACGGCAGGCGCTTCACGCGATGAAATGCGCAGCACACTGGCCAAGGTGGAACAAAATCTGGCGCTGGTCGCCCAGGCTCAACGTGATGCGGACCGCCAATTACAGGCGCTTGATCTGCGTCAGGAACGACTGAGTCAAGAGTTGCGCGACGTGAACGCGCCCGATCCGGAAAACCTGGAGCGTCTGGCGGGGGATCATGCCGCCATGACCGAGCAGGTGGACGAAGCACAAGCCCAACTGGCCGAGCTTGAAGATCGTTTGCCGGGGCTGGAAGAACAGCGCCGCGCGGCACAGTCGGCTTCGCATAACGAAGCCCAAACGCTGGCGCGGCTGGATGCTCGTCTGGTGGCGCTGACCAAACTTCAAGACGATGTACAGACGCAAGGTGCTTTGCAACCCTGGTTAGCCAAGCACGAGCTATCCAGCCTGGGGCGTTTGTGGCAGAAGCTGCATATTGAATCAGGTTGGGAAACGGCGCTCGAGGCTGTTTTACGTGAGCGTATGGCGGCGCTGGAAGTACGCCAGCTTGAGCACGCGCGCGCCTTTGCTTCCGATGCGCCACCTGCGCGCCTGGCCTTTTATCAGGTGCCGCCGGCCGCGCCTGCGCTGGGCAATGCCCAGGGGCTAACACCCTTAAGTTCGTTATTGCGTATTACCGACCCCGACTTGCGTACTTTGCTGAATGATTGGTTGCGCGATGTTTATATTGTCAGCGACGTGACGAAGGCACTGACACTGCGCAGCGATTTGCCGCCCAATGCCCAGTACGTGGTTAAAGAAGGCCATCTGGTGGATCGGCATAGCGTGCGTTTTTATGCTCCCGATTCTGAACAGGCCGGTTTGCTGGCACGCCAGCAGGAAATCGAAAATCTGCGGCGTGAACTCAAAGCAGGGCAATTGATTGCGGATCAGGCGCTGGCCGCCGTGGCGCGTGCCGAGGCGGCGTGGCAGCAGGTGTCGCAAAGCATGGCGCCAGCTCGTCTGCGAGTCAGCGAGCTGACTCGCCGCCTGCACGACGTGCAGCTGGAGCATTCACGCTTGCAGCAGCAGGCTCAGCAGTCTGGCGAACGCGTGGCTCGGCTGCGCGATGATCTGGCGGAAATCGCCGCACAGGCCGAAGAGCTACGTGCTGCAAAAGAAGAGGCCGAGGGCCGTTTTGAAGAACTGGATATCGAGCTGGGCGAGCATCAGTCGCGTTTCTCTGACGCCGAGATGTCTGGCGAAGATCTGGCTCGGCAAGCCGAGCAGGCCCGGCAGCGCCTACGCGACCTAGAGCGCGCTGTGCACGAGTCCGAGTTTGCCGAGCGTGCATTGCAAACCCGCATTGCTGATCTGAAGCGTAATTTACAACTGGCCGCCGATCAGGCCAGGCGGGCGGGCGCAGAACTCGAAGGCTTGCAGGGCGAGCTGTTCGAGCTTGATGCGACAGCGGCCCAGACGGGGCTGCAAGACGCGCTTGAGCAACGCGCCGAACGCGAAGAAATAGTAAGTCTGGCGCGTATCGAGCTTGATAATCTGGCGGCTTTACTACGCGGAGCCGACGAAGAGCGTGTTGCGCTGGAGCGTTCGCTGGAACCGCGCCGGGTACGTATTACCGAGCTGCAATTGCAAGAACAGGCGGCCCGGCTCGCCGTCGAGCAGTTCTCCGAACAACTCGATGCGCATCAGGTGGATCGCGATAAATTAAAGCAGCTGCTGGTCGATCTGCCCGACGAATGGCGTCGCGCTAATTGGCTGCAGTCCGAGGTGCAGCGCATTTCGCGCCAGGTCGATGGACTTGGCCCGGTCAACCTGGCCGCACTCGACGAACTGAATACGGCGCGCGAGCGGCGCAGCTACCTGGACTCGCAAAACCAGGATCTTTGCAGCGCGATCGAAACCCTTGAAGACGCTATTCGCAAGATTGATCGCGAAACGCGCGAACTTCTGCAAGCCACCTTTGACGCGGTCAATGGCCATTTTGGCGAACTGTTTCCGCGCTTGTTCGGCGGCGGCGAAGCCCGGCTTATCGTGACGGGCGATGAAATTCTGGATGCCGGGGTGCAGGTGATGGCGCAGCCTCCGGGCAAGCGCAATAGCACCATCCATTTGCTTTCGGGCGGAGAAAAAGCACTGACTGCTACTGCATTGGTATTTGCGTTGTTTAAGTTGAATCCAGCGCCATTTTGCCTGCTTGACGAGGTGGATGCGCCATTGGATGACGCCAATACCGAGCGCTATGCGAATTTGGTGAGTAACATGAGCGATCAGACGCAGTTTTTATTTATATCTCACAATAAAATTGCGATGCAGATGGCCAAACAATTAATTGGGGTCACGATGCAAGAGCAGGGGGTGTCACGCATTGTTGCGGTCGACATTGAATCGGCTCTTCAATTGGCTGAGGTATAACGGTGCAGGTAGTTAAACGTTTAGTAAGACGACGGGGCAGAAAATGAGTGATTTACAGATTGGGCTGATTTCCCTGGGCGTGCTGCTGATTTTGGCGGTGGTCAGTTTCAACTGGTGGCAAGATCGTCGGGTTCGCCAGAAAATGCAGGAGCACTTTCCCGAGGCTGACCAAGATCCCCTGATGGGCGGCTTGCCGCCAACCGTGGGGCGCCGCGAGCCGGGTTTCGTGCGCGAGTCGTCGGCAGAATTGGCGGCTGATGATGCCGCTGAAGCGGATGCCACGTGCGAAGTCGTCATTGATATTAGCTTTGCTCAGCCTGTGCCTAGCCAGCAGTTGTATGCGGCCATCCAGTCCATTCATCAGGTCGGTAATAAGCCGGTGCGCACGTTTGCCGAGCGGGAAGGGGGCGGGCATCGGGCCCGGCTGCGCGAAAATGAAGCGTACGTGTCTATGCAGCTAGCCGTGGCCTTGGCCAATCGCAGCGGCCCATTAACCGATATTGAATGGTCGCACCTTTGGACGACGGCGCAGGGGCTGGCCGAACGGTTCGACGGTTCGGTCGAGGGGCCAGAGCAAGCCGAGGTGCTTGAGCGGGCCAAAGAGCTTGACCGGCTTTGCGCCGATCTTGATGCCCAGGTGGGGCTGGCTTTGCGCCTGGAAGGCACGCAGCCCGTGTCCGATGTGACTCGCATTGTTAAAGAGTCGGGTTTTATGCCGCACAGCAAGCAATTGGCCTGGATGGCCGAGTCCGGCGTGCCGCGTTTTACGCTGTTGTTCGATGGCGTGCACGCGGGCGATGTGCAGTCGGCCGGTGTGGACCGTATCGACTTGCTGCTGGACTTGCCTAACAGCCCCGCTGATGAGCAAGCTTTTAGTCGCATGGCGTCGGTGGGCCGTGATCTGGCCAGTCGTTTAAGCGCCAATCTGGTCGATGATCAGGGCCGGCCTTTGTCCGACGGTGCCGACCACACGATTGACGAGCAATTGCTTGATTTATATACGAAGCTTGAGAAGGCCGGTTTCCCGGCTGGCGCGGAACGGACAATCAGGGTTTTTTCGTGACAAACAAGATCGACTCATTGGTGGATGTTCAGGACAGGCTCAAGACCCTGCGCAAGACCATCGACCAGCATAACCATCGTTATTACGTTCTTGACGCACCGGTTGTTTCCGACGCCCAGTACGATGAGCTGATGGCTCAGTTGCAGGCCATCGAGCAGGCCCATCCTGACCTTATCGTGCCCGACTCGCCGACGCAGCGGGTGGGTAGTGCGCCTTTAGCCGCGCTGGGCAGCGTGCGCCATGCCCTGCCGATGCTATCGCTGGGCAATGCGTTTCAGGCCGATGATATTCTGGCGTTTGATAAGCGCGTGGCCGATACCTTGCGCGATTCGGGCCTGCTTGGGGCGAGCGAACTGGTCGAGTACGTGGCCGAGTTCAAGTTCGACGGCCTGGCCATCAGTTTGCGTTACGAGCAGGGGCGTTTGGTTCAGGCCGCGACGCGCGGCGATGGCTATACCGGCGAAGAGGTGACCAGCAATATCCGCACCTTGCGGTCGGTGCCGCTTAAACTGCACGGGGATTACCCTGACGTGCTTGAGGTGCGGGGCGAGGTATTGATGCATCGCCAGGATTTCGAAAAACTTAACCTGGCGCAGCAAAAGCGGGGTGAAAAAATCTTCGTCAATCCGCGCAATGCCGCAGCGGGTAGCTTGCGTCAGTTGGACCCGCGCATTACGGCCCAACGGCCATTGCGTTTTTTTGCATATGGTTGGGGCGAAATCCAGGGCTTGCGCCAAGCGGCCCCGGTTAGTCACGCAAGCATGTTGAGTTGGCTTGAAGAGTTGGGCTTGCCGGTGAATCGCGATCGGAAGATTTTGATGGGTGCGCAGGGCCTGCTTGATTTTTATGGCGATATTGGCCAGCGACGCCTTACTTTGCCTTTCGACATTGATGGCGTGGTCTACAAGGTCAATGCGTTGGCGGCGCAGCAGGTGCTGGGTTTTGTGGCCCGGGCTCCGCGATTTGCGATTGCCCATAAGTTTCCGGCTCAGGAAGAAACAACGCTGTTGCTGGGTATTGACGTCCAGGTTGGGCGCACGGGGGCGATTACGCCGGTGGCGCGCTTAAAACCCGTCTTTGTTGGCGGGGTAACTGTCACCAATGCCACGCTGCACAACGAGGATGAAATCCGTCGTAAAGACGTGCGGGTGGGCGATACGGTGATTGTTCGGCGAGCCGGAGACGTTATTCCCGAGGTGGTCGGCCCGGTGCTGGAATTGCGTCCCGAAGGCACAGAGCTGTTCATTACGCCTGCGACTTGCCCGGTGTGCGGTTCGGCGGTTGAGCGTCTTGAGGACGAAGCCATATCGCGCTGCACCGGCGGCTTGTTTTGCGCGGCGCAGCGCAAGCAAAGTGTGACTCATGCGGCGGGGCGCAAGGCGCTGGATATCGAGGGCCTGGGCGAGAAACTGGTGGATCAGTTGGTGGATAGCGGACGCATCAAGTCGCTGGCCGATTTGTTTACGCTGCGGGTCGAGGAGCTGATTCTTTATGAGCGCATGGGGCGTAAGTCGGCCGAGAATCTGGTGGCAGCCATAGATAAAGCCCGTACGCCGAGCGTAGGCCGCTTGTTGTTCGCGCTGGGTATTCGGCATGTTGGCGAGACTACGGCTCGCGATTTGGCGCGTCATTTCGGGTCTATTGACGCCATCATGGCGGCAGACGAAGAGGCGTTGTTGGCGGTCAATGAGGTGGGGCCAGTGGTGGCGGCTTCGTTGGCGCATTTTTTTGCCGAGCCGCATAACCGGGAAATTGTTCAGGCGCTGACCAGCGCTGGCGTGCAAGCGCAGTCGGACGCCGAACCGGTTGGACGGCTTTTAAGTGGAAAAACCTTTGTACTGACCGGGACTATGCCTGGGCTTACGCGCGACGAGGCGACGCGGCGCATTATGGCTGCGGGCGGGAAGGTCAGCGGCTCGGTTTCTAAAAAGACGGCGTATGTGGTGGCGGGCGAGGATGCGGGCAGTAAGCTGGTGAAGGCGCAGGAACTGGGGGTGACGGTGCTGGATGAAGGGCAGCTGCTGGAGTTGCTGGAGGGGTAGCCCCGCGTTTCTAAGGCGGCACACGGTGACAGGCTTGCATGGTCGGTTCCTTTGGCCTTGAGCCGGGCAATCCACTAATCGCCTGACCCCTGTGCTCCTCTGGGGGCTTGTGAATACGAAGCTGACACCGTTCGCAAATGGAATAACACGTCGTGGCGGTGGCGGGGTGGGCAGACGGGGCTTCGCGCGGTCGGTCCCTGGTGGGACTTCCCGAACAATGAGCAGAAATGGCGCGTTCGCACAACTCACCGGCCTCCAAGCTGCGCTTGTCGAAACGTGCCGGTTCAAACAGGTGCTCACTTGTCTCGCCATTTCAACCCATTGTCCGGCGCCCACGAAGTCGCCCCGCCTGCCCACCCCGCCACCGCCACGACTGCGAAAAGGATAGTTGGGAGAAAAAGCGGAGCGAGACTGTTTCTATACTTGGAGCGCTCGTTTAATTCGCTCGTTTGGCTCAGCTGAGGTGAAGGGAGGCCGAAGGGCCGGACGAACGAGCGCAGCGGTGTTCGGCGCCGCAGGGCGACGAACCGGGCTGATGGTCCTGGCCAGGGCACACCGACCTCGACACACGGGTTAAGAATTAACGGCAGCACTACGTAATTCGGGGCGGGTTCTTGCAATTTGATTATTGCAAGAACCCGCCCCGAAAATTCACAACGGAATAAACCGGTTTTTAACCCAGTTTATTTAATCGTTGCCGATTTCATCAGGCTTTGCTGGAACTCACCCAGTTCCTGCTGGCGCAGCATCTCTTCGATTTGTGGCTTTACTTCGGCCAGTTCAGGGAACTTGACGGGGCGGGTGTCTTCGACCTGAATGACGTGCCAGCCGAATTGGGTTTGGACGGGCTTGCTTGTCATTTCGCCTTTTTTCAGGCTTTCAACGGCCTGAGCGAATTCCGGTACATAGTTGGTTGCCGGGCCCCAACCCAGATCGCCGCCATTCTTGCCGCTGCCTGGGTCGATGGAGTCTTTCTTGGCGGCTGCGTCGAAGGTGACTTTCTTGCCATTGATTTGAGCAATCAAGTCTTCAGCTGCTTTTTCGTCTTTCACCAGAATGTGGCGTAGCTTGTATTCTTGCTTGCCGGCTTGTTCTTTCTTGATCTGGTCGTATTCGGACTGGATCTTCGCGTCGGTGACGGGGTTCTTTTTCAGGTGGTCGGCCATCAGGGCGCGCACCAGAATGCCTTGGCGGGCCAGTTCAAGCTCTTGTTTGACGTCGCCTTGCTTGTCGATGCCGGCTTTTTCAGCGGCCTGCACGGCAACCAGCCGGCCGACCATTTCCTGTTTGACCTGTTCACGCAGCTCTGGTGAGTCTTTAGCGCCTTGGCCGATCAGCAACGTGACAAATTGGTCTAACTGCTTTTGCGTAATGTTCTGGCCGTTAACCGTTGCCACGTTTTGTGCGTACACAGGGGCTGCAATAGCGCAGGCAGCTGCAAAAATCACGAGTCGTTTCATGTATTTCCTTAACGTTTACTTGGTAGCGCTGGCAATAATTGATAGCGCGTGAATCGGGTAGGGGATTAAATCGTGCACAAGATCATACACGAGCCTATGGCGTGCCACAGGCGACAATCCGCTAAATTTGTTGGATGAAATAACCACGCGAAAATGGCTGGCACCGTTCTGGCTGCCGGCGTGGCCCGCATGCAGGTGGGATTCATCGATGATATCGAGCTGCGTCGGCGCCAGTGCGGCCAGGCGCTCTTGAATCAAAGTTTTACGTTCTGCTGGCATTATGGGTGCTCTTTGTTGTCGGCAATGGGGGTTGCCGCAGGTGGATGTAGTTCGTCTTTCATGTAGCGGCTAAGCCAGACCGATTGGGCAATAACGAATACCAGCAGCAGGGCCATCAGCCCGAATACTTTGAAGTTGACCCATTGCGACTCGGTATATTGGCCTGAAAAGGCAACGTACAAGTTAAGCGCGCCCGAGAGCACAAAGAAACCCGCCCAGCTTAAGTTGAGTTTGTTCCAAACCGGCTTGGGCATGTCAATTTGCGAACCCATGACTTTTTGAATGAGGTTGCGCTTGAAAAACAGTTTCCCGCCCAGCAATATGCTGGCAAATAGCCAATATAAAACGGTGGGCTTCCATTTGATGAAGGCATCGTTGTGGAAAAACAGGGTGGCGCCGCCAAACAGAACGATGACGCTCAGGTTGATCCAGTGCGTGGCCTCGATGGCTTTGCCGGTGGCTTTAAGCCAGATGAACTGAGCGATGCCTGCTGCAATCGCGACGGCGGTGGCAGTATAAATGTCGGCAAACTTGAACGCTACAAAAAAGAGTATGAGCGGGAATAGATCGAATAGGAATTTTTTCATTTAGCCGGCTCAAATTTGAGCGATAACGAGTTAATGCAGTAACGCAGTCCGGTGGGGGGAGGCCCGTCGGGAAATACATGGCCCAGATGGCTGTCGCAGATATTGCATAGTACTTCGGTGCGCACCATGCCAAAGGCAGTGTCGCGCTCTTCGCGTACATGGGCCGGGTCGATGGCTTTGAAGTAGCTGGGCCAGCCGCAGCCCGCGTCGAACTTGGTGTCGGACTCGAACAAGGCTGTGCCACAGCCTATGCAGCGGTAAATACCGGTTTGGGTTGTATCCCAGTAGCGCCCGGTAAAGGCTCTTTCTGTGCCTTTTTCACGGGCGACGTGAAACTCTTCTGGCGTCAGTTGAACGCGCCATTGAGCTTCGGTTTTGTGTAATTTTTCCACTTGAGCACCACCTATAGCTAAATACATCAGACGTTCTATATTAATCGACTTTGAATTGGCGAAGTGGTTCCCTACGTGGGCGGATTTATCTAATAGTTTCAATGCTTGTGCCTCGGGCGGGCAGGGAATCCCCTAGGCGACTTTGCACCTGTTTAACTCCATAATTTCTAGCTGATCACCCGTTTTGCCAGAAACCTTGATGATTTTTGGGGGAACTCCCCCATATTTTTTTTCAGTTTAATTTGATACTCTAATTACACATAATAAGACTTTTCTGTATAACGTTTCGAAAAACCGAAGCCATACAGGCGCAGGCTTTTCACCTCGGAGACAAAAATGAACAAAGGTCAGTCTTTTCGGCTTGCAGGGTTAGTCGGTGCGTTTGCGCTTTCGTTCCCGCTAATGGCAACGGCCCAGATTAAAGTGGGTATCACGGTATCCAGTACCGGGCCGGCAGCTTCGCTTGGCATACCCGAACGTAATACCGTCAGTTTGCTGCCCACAGAGGTCGCAGGGCAAAAAATCGAATACATTGTGCTGGACGATGGTACCGACACCACACAAGCGGTTAAAAATACGCGCAAACTGGTCAGCGACGACAAGGTTGATGTCGTGGTGGGTTCATCCGTCAGCCCCAGTTCGTTGGCTATGATCGATGTGGCCGGTGAAAGCAAAACGCCTATGATCAGTGTGGCCGCCAACGCTAAAATCGTCGAGCCGGTCGAGGGTGCGCGTAAATGGGTCTTTAAAACCCCTCAGAACGACGAACTGATGGCGTCGGCGCTGGCCGATGCCATGGCTAAGCAAAAAGTTAAGACACTGGGTTTTATTGGTTATTCCGATGCTTACGGGGAAGGTTGGCTGAATGTCATGACCGCGGCGGCTAACGCCAAGGGCATCAAACTGGTGGCCACCGAACGTTATGGCCGTACCGATACCAGCGTGACGGGGCAAGCGCTTAAACTGATGGCCGCCAATCCCGACGCCATTCTGGTGGCGGGTTCGGGTACGCCGTCGGCCTTGCCTCAGCGCGAACTCAAAAGCCGCGGTTATAAGGGCATCATGTACCAGACACACGGGGCCGCCAATAACGACGTGCTGCGCGTGTGCGGTAAAGACTGCAATGGCATGCTTCTTCCCGCCGGTCCCTTGCTCGTGGCCGATCAGTTGCCCGATAGCAACCCCATCAAGAAAAGCGCCATGACCTATAAAAACCTCTATGAAGCCAAGTACGGCGCTGACTCGCTCAGCACGTTTGGCGGGCATATGTGGGACGCGGGCCAGCTCATTGCCACTGCTATACCCGCCGCGCTTAAAACCGGCGCTAAACCGGGTACGCCCGAGTTTCGTGCCGCCATGCGCGATGCGCTTGAACAGGTCAAGAATCTGGCCGTGTCGCAAGGGATATTCAACATGAGCCCGACCGATCACGCCGGGTTCGACGAGCGTGCGCGTGTCATGGTTAAAGTGGTTGATGGTAAATGGACTTACCAGCCCGACCTATAATGCCCCCGCTCTGCGTGACTGTGTTCGCGGCAGGCGGCGCATAGACGGGATACAAATACCGGCCTCAAGGCCGGTATTTGCTATCACGGTTGCTGGAAAATAAAGGCAGTTCACGGTTGATTTAGAAATGGAATTACCTTGTATGGTGTTGCCCCGATGGATATGACGATAGTATTAATTTTGTTGCAAGACGGCGTTCTGAATGGCGCGGTGTATGCGTTGCTGGGGCTGGCGCTGGTCTTGGCTTTTGTCGTGACCCGCGTTATTTTCATTCCGCAGGGCGAATTCGTTACTTTTGGCGCTTTGACGCTGGCGTTCACCGTAAATGGAAAAGTCCCTGGCACCGTGAATTTACTGGTTATTATTGGCGCACTGGTGTTTCTGGTCGAGCTCATCGCCGCTGCACGCCAACGGGATTGGAGCAAACTACCCAAAACGGTATTGTGGTCGCTCGCTTGGCCCATTGCCCTGTATTTTGTTGCTCCGCACCTTGTCAGCACATCGACGCCATTGTGGATTAATGTCGTCTTTTCAATGGTGCTGGTTACGTCGTTGGGCCCTATGTTGTACAGGCTGGTTTATCAGCCAGTGGCCGAGGCGAGTGTGCTCGTCCTTCTTATTATTTCGGTCGCGCTGCACTTTGTGCTTACCGGTCTGGGGCTTGTGTTTTTTGGGGCCGAAGGCTGGCGCACGCCGCCCTTTATGGAGGGGCAGGTGACGCTAGGCGCAGTGACCTGGTCGGCTCAGACGTTTTTTGTGCTGGGTACCTGCCTCGTCCTGATACTGGCATTGTGGATTTTCTTTGGAAAAACGCTTTACGGGCGCGCTTTACGGGCTACCGCCGTGAACCGACGCGGCGCACGGCTGGTGGGCATCAGCACGTCGATGTCAGGCAGCCTGACCTTCACGTTGTTGGCGGCCATCGGCGCGCTTTCAGGCATGCTGGTGGCGCCCGTGACCACCATTTATTACGACACCGGTTTCTTGATCGGCCTGAAAGGGTTTGTGGCGGCCATTTTCGGGGGCTTGATCAGCTATCCGATAGCGGCGGCCGGCGCGCTGTTTGTAGGCATCTTAGAGGCCTTCTCCTCGTTCTGGGCCAGTGCTTATAAAGAGGTTATTGTTTTCACGCTGATCATTCCGGTTCTTCTTTGGCGTTCCTTCGGCGTCATTCATGCCGACGACGAGGAGTAAGCCGTGAATAAACTGCTTCTTGCTGTGGTGCTGTTGGTTCTGGCCGGCCTTCCGTTGTTTTCGGGGACGCCGGAATTCTGGATCACGCAGCTTAACTATATTGGGCTGGCCAGCCTGGTTGTGTTGGGTTTGATCTTGTTGACCGGCATTGGCGGGTTGACCTCATTTGGCCAGGCGGCATTTGTCGGTCTTGGCGCCTATAGCACAGCCTGGCTCACTACCGCCATGGGGTGGTCGCCCTGGCTGGCTCTGTTGGCCGGTCTGATCATTACCTTTGCGGTGGCTTATTTTCTGGGCGCCATCACCTTACGGCTTTCAGGGCATTATCTGCCGTTAGGCACTATTGCGTGGTGTTTGTCTTTGTATTACCTGTTCGGAAATCTGGCATTTCTGGGGCAGTACGATGGCATTTCGGGCATTGCGCCCATTTATTTTTTCGGCATTTCGTTGGGCGATGGCCGTTATATCTATTACCTGATCTGGGCCATTGTCTTGCTCTCGATGTGGGCCACGCGTAATTTGCTTGATTCGCGTCCAGGGCGGGCGATTCGGGCGCTCAAGAGCGGTGGCGGCATGGCCGAATCGTTCGGCATTAATATGGCTTCGTATAAAGTCATTATCTTTGTTTATGCCGCCTTGCTGGCCTGTGTGTCGGGCTGGTTGTATGCACACATGCAGCGCGCCGTCAGTCCCAGCCCATTTGGTTTGAACTATGGTATTGAATACTTGTTCATGGCCGTGGTTGGGGGCGCCGGCAATGTCTGGGGCGCGGTGATTGGGTCGGGCCTGATTCTGGCCTTGAAGGACCAAATACAGAACGTATTGCCGAAAATCATACAGACCACGTCGAACTTTGAGCTGGTGGTGTTCGGTGTGCTGATGGTCCTGGTTTTGCAGTATGCGCGCGATGGTGTGTGGCACATACTGGAATCCTGGTGGACGGCCTTGGTCGGTAGCGATGTGCGTGGTCGCGCGGCTCCGCCTGCTGTGGCAGCCTTGCCGCAGCGGCCGCGGCCCGAGAAAGGGGCGTTGGTGCTGCAGGTCGACGCCATACGCAAAGAGTTTGGTGGCCTTGTCGCGGTGAACGACATCAGTTTTTCGCTTAGCGCCGGGGAAATCATGGGGCTTATTGGGCCTAACGGCGCGGGTAAAAGCACCACATTCAACCTGATTACCGGCGTGGCGCCGCTAACCAGCGGCAAGGTCATGTTTATGGGGGAATTGCTTAGCAGCCTGCCTTCACGCCAAATCGCAAAGCGGGGCGTGGCACGCACCTTTCAGCACGTGCAATTACTGCCGACCATGACGGTTATCGAAAACGTCGCGCTCGGGGCGCATTTGCGCAGCCGAGTCGGGGTCTTGTCCGCCGCGCTGCGCATCGATCGCGAGCGTGAGGCGCAGTTATTGCACGAAGCCGCCATGCAGTTGCAGCGCGTCGGTCTGGGTGAGCATCTTTACGAGCAGGCCGGCAACCTGGCACTGGGTCAGCAGCGCCTTCTCGAGATCGCTCGCGCGCTGGCGGCCGACCCAGTTTTACTGTTGCTTGACGAACCCGCCGCCGGCTTGCGCTACAAAGAAAAGCAAGAGCTGGCCAAGGTGCTGGATCAGTTGCGATCTGAGGGCATGAGTATTTTACTGGTCGAGCACGATATGGATTTTGTCATGAATCTGACGGATCACTTGTTGGTTATGGATTTTGGAACCAAATTGGCTGAAGGTCTGCCAGCCGACATTCAACGAAACCCAGCTGTTTTAGAGGCTTACCTGGGCGGCGTCGACGGGGATCTTGAGGCTTCAGCTGAACAACGCCCGGCCGTACAAAGCGCAGCAGGTGTCGTATGAGTTTATTTAATAAAACAGGTAAGGTTGATGTGTTGACCAAGCCGGGGGATCAACTGCTTAGCGTTACCGGACTTTGCGTGCATTACGGTAAAGTCAGCGCTGTGGCCGATGCCAGTATCAAGGTGGCGGCGGGCAGCATCGTCACGGTTATCGGTGGCAACGGTGCTGGCAAGTCGACCTTGCTTAATTCCATCATGGGCGCCTTGCCTCATACGGGGCATAGTATCGGTTCCGTACGTTATCTGGATCATGAAGTCGGCAGCTGGCAAGTGGAGCGGCGCGTTTCGGCCGGAATGTCGTTGGTGCCCGAGCGTCGTGAGCTCTTCGGCAGTATGTCGGTTGAAGATAATTTGCTGCTGGGGGGCTTCAGGCTGTATCGGGCTGGGGTACCAGGTTGGAAAACCACCATGGACGAGGTCTACTCCATTTTCCCCCGGTTACGCGAGCGCCGCCTGCAGCAGGCCGGCACGCTATCGGGGGGCGAGCGTCAGATGCTGGCGGTAGGGCGGGCCTTGATGGCTCGGCCCAAGCTGCTGATGCTCGACGAGCCCAGCCTGGGGTTGGCGCCGCTGATCGTACGCGAGATTTTCCAGATTATTTCGCGCTTGCGCAGTACGGGGGTTTCTATTTTGCTGGTCGAGCAAAATGCGCGGGCAGCCTTGCAGGTGGCTGATTACGGCTATGTGCTTGAAACTGGCGAGATCGTACTTGAGGGGCCGGCTAACGAGCTTAGCGGTAATCCGCGGGTGATCGAAAGCTATCTTGGGTTGGGGAATGCTAAACGGGCGGCGGATCTCGAGGCGGCTGGGAAGTAACGGGTCTGTGGGTTTTACCCGTTGTTCTTAGCTTCTTTACCCGTGGACTGGTTCTTAAACCGTGTGTCGGGGTCGGTGTGCCGGGGCCAGGACCATCAGCCCGGTTCGTCGCCCTGCGGCGCCGAAGAGAGTGTCCGAAATTTTGTGTTCGGGTCTATGATTATCTTTAAGGAGATGAGCCATGGCACGCGAACAGAAGAAAGAGCTGATCGGTATTCCTAAGGGCACGTTACCGGCCAGCGCCCAGCAGATGCTTGACGAGTTGGTGACGGGTCCGATGACGCCCGAGGCGGTGCAGGACACGTTTATGCTGCTCAAGAAGGCCATCATTGAGCGGGCTCTGGGCGCAGAACTCGGCCACCATCTTGGCTACGGCAGTGGCCAGGCGCGGCCCGAGCAGAGCACCAACCAGCGTAACGGCAGCAGCGCCAAGACGGTGCTAACCGATGCGGGCCCGGTACGGCTGGATATTCCTCGGGACCGCGACGGCAGCTTCGCGCCGATCCTGATTCCCAAGCACGAGCGTCGCTTCACGGGCTTTGACGACAAGATCATCGCCATGTATGCCCGGGGCATGAGCGTGCGCGAGATCCGGGCCTTCCTGGCTGAGCAGTACGGTACGGACGTCTCGGCCGACTTCATCAGCTCGGTGACGGACGAAGTCATGGATGAGGTGCTCGCCTGGCAGAACCGGGCGCTTGAACCGATGTATCCCGTGGTGTTCTTCGATGCGTTACGGGTCAAGATTCGCGATGAAGGCAGCGTACGCAACAAGGCCGTGTACATGGCCTTGGCGGTCCTGCCTGATGGCACCCGTGAGATTCTGGGGCTATGGATCGAGAACACGGAAGGGGCCAAGTTCTGGATGCGTGTGTTTAATGAGCTTAAGACCCGCGGTGTCCAGGACATTCTAATTGCGGTCACTGACGGGCTAAAAGGCATGCCTGATGCACTCGAGGCGGTCTTCCCGGCCGCCACGCTACAGACCTGCATCGTGCACTTGATCCGCAACAGCATGAGCTATGCCAGCTGGACGGACAGGAAGAAGTTAGGCTCGGCACTGCGTCCGATCTACGGCGCGGTCAACGCTCAAGTCGGTCAACAGGCCCTGCAAGCGTTCGCTCAAAGCCCTTGGGGCCAGAAGTACCCGATGATTGCCGCGGCATGGGAGAAAGCCTGGGAGCGGGTGATTCCGTTCTTCGCTTTCCCGCCCGATATCCGTCGCATCATTTACACCACCAATGCCATCGAGAGCGTCAATGCACGGCTACGCAAGATCATCAAGACGCGAGGCCAGTTCCCCACCGATGAGGCGGCCTTAAAGCTGCTGTGGCTGGCCATCCGAAATATCACCATCAAATGGGGCTGCGCCACCCATTACTGGAAGGCAGCCATGCAGCAATTTGCTATCCTATACGAGGAGCGATTCACACAAGCCTATCGCCAGCTAGACTCTCAGTCGTACGAAAAATAGGCAGATCGATGATGTATCAAAACTGCCCGAACACAAAAATTCTGACACTCCCGCGCCGAACGGCAGCTGCGTTCGCTCGTCCGGCCATTCGGCCTACCTTCGCGTCCACTTGCTCTGGCTTCAAAGGTCCTGGCCCCGGCACACCGACCCCGACACACTGCGTAATGGAAATTTGGCACGGTGCTTGTGTTTAAACGTTTAAGTAAAAGTGGGGCTCTGCAACCTCAGCTGAACTAAACGAGCGAACTAAACGAGCACTCCAAGTATAGAAACAGTCTCGCCCAGGCTTTTCTCTCAGCAGCCCCTTTCGCAGTCGTGGCGGTGGCGGGGTGGGCAGGCGAGGCGACTTCGTGGGCGCCGGAGAATGGGTTGAAATGGCGAGGCAAGTGAGCACCTGTTTGAACCGGCACGTTTCGACAAGCGCAGCTTGTCGGCCGGTGAGTTGTGCGAACGCGCCATTTCAGCCCATTCTCCGGGAAGTCCGTCAGGACCGCCCGCGCGAAGCCCCGCCTGCCCACCCCGCCACCGCCGCGACGTGTTCAAGACTTTGCCAGGACATAAAAAAATTCCCCGCAGTAAAAAAGCCGCAGGGAACGTGAGTCACTTAATCTGAAGATCAAGCTTAACCGGCCCTGATCAGGCCTTCTTCGGACTAAAACGGTAAATGATCTCGCCGATAATGCCGCGCCGGAAAGCCATCACGCACACAATAAAGATAAAACCAATCACAATCGTGACTGACTCGCCCAGAACCTGGAACCACTCTATACCGGTAGCCTGGCTTAGAAAGTGACCGAACTGACCCACCTTGTTTTCCAGCATGACAACAATGATGGCACCCACTACCGGGCCCACAAATGTACCCAGGCCGCCGATGAGCGTCATCAAAATCACCATGCCCGACATCTGCCAGGTCGCGTCAGACAAGGTCGCCGATACAAACACCAGAGCCTTAGTGGCTCCGGCCAGCCCAGCCAGCGCGGCCGACAACACGAAAGCCAGCAGCTTGAAATTGTCGACGTTATAGCCCAATGAAATGGCTCTGGGTTCATTTTCGCGTATGGCCTTAAGCACCTGCCCGAAGGGCGAATTGATGGTGCGCCAGCAAAGTGCAAAACCGAAGAAGAAAATGACCATGACCACATAGTAAAGAGCCAGGTCGTTCTTAAGATCCAGGCCGAACAGCGTGCCACGCGGAATGCCTTGCAGTCCGTCTTCGCCATGTGTGAAAGGCGCCTGCAGAAAGTAAAAATAGACCATCTGGGCAATGGCCAGTGTGATCATGGCGAAGTAAATGCCGCTACGGCGGATCGACAGCACGCCCATCACCAAGCCCATAATGGCGGCTACGCCCGTTCCGAATAGCAGGCCGACAAGGGTCGGCAAGCCCCATACGGTTAGCGCGTGGCCAGTGGCATAGGCGGCTCCGCCCAGAAAAGCGGCGTGTCCGAACGACAATAGCCCTGTATAGCCCAGTAGCAGGTTGAAGGCGCATGCAAACAGCGCATAGCACATTACTTTCATGACGAAAATGGGATAAGCGCCGATTGCCGGTAGCAGGGCGATGATAATCGCAACGATTAAATAGCCCGTTAATTGACGATTCATTTCTCTTTCCCAAATAAGCCTGCAGGACGAATCAACAGCACAATGACCATAATGATGAACACCACCGTGTTTGAGGCTTCAGGCCAGAAGACCTTGGTGAAACCTTCAATAACGCCCAGCCCAAGACCGGTGACGATGGAACCTAGAATCGACCCCATGCCGCCGATAACCACCACGGCGAACACCACGATAATCAGGTTCGACCCCATTAAAGGAGACACTTGCAGAATGGGGGCCGCCAGCACACCGGCAAAACCGGCCAACGCCACGCCGAACCCGTAGGTCAGGGTGACAATCAACGGAACGTTGAAACCAAACGCCTCGACGAGTTTCGGGTTTTCGGTGCCTGCGCGCAGTACAGAGCCCAAGCGTGTTTTTTCGATAATGAACCAGGTCAGCAGGCAGACGGCCAGAGAAGCGAACACCACCCAGGCACGGTAAATGGGCAGGTACATAAAGCCCAGGTTGATACCGCCCTGCAAGAGCGCCGGCGTGGCGTAGGTTTGCCCTGACACGCCGTAAAAGCTGCGAAACACACCTTCCAGCAGCAAGGTCATGCCGAAGGTCAATAACAGTCCGTACAAGTGGTCGAGCTTGTACAGGTGTCTAAGGAGCAGGCGTTCCGTGATAATTCCGAATGCGCCCACGACAAGTGGGGCGATGATCAGCATTAGCCAGTAGTTAAGGCCAAGGTACTCTAAACCCATCCATGCCACGAAGGCGCCCAGCATGTAAAGGGCGCCGTGGGCAAAGTTGATAACGTTGAGCAGGCCGAATATAACGGCCAGACCGAGGGAGAGCACCGCATAAAAAGAGCCATTCACCAAGCCTAGCAATAGCTGGCCTAAAAGCGCCTGAATGGGTACACCAAATAATTCAGTCATAGTTAAATGAATCCAAGACGAGACGTAGTGTGTCTGTGCATCTTAAAAGGAGGGCTAGCCCGGCTTGTGGCCGGGCGCGAACCTCTTTTGTGTGACGATTTCTTTTACTTTTTAATGTACTTGCACGTGGATTCTGCCAGCGAGGCATACACTTTGTCGCCCGGAAGGGTGGTGACGATGTTGTAGTAATCCCAAGGTTTTTTCGATTCAGAGGGCTTTTTAACTTGCGCCAGGTACATGTTGTAGACCATGCGGCCATCTTCGCGCACGACACCATCCTTGGCGAAAAAGTCGTTAATCTTGTTGGACTTCATCCATTTCATCATGGCGTCGCCATCGTCGGTGCCGGTTTCTTTAACCCCTTTCAGGTAGAACGCCATGCTGGAGTAGTCGGCGGCCTGCACGAACGAAGGCATGCGTTTTTGCTGATCGAAAAAGCGCTGTGCCCATTTGCGCGACTCGTCGTCCTGATCCCAATACCAGCCGGTGGTCAGGTACATGCCTTGGGTGGCCTCAAGGCCCAAAGCGTGAATATCGTTGATGAACACGAGCAGGCCGGCCAGGTTCATCGTGTTGGAAACGCCGAACTCTTTGGCTGCCTTCACCGAGTTGACAAAGTCGCCGCCTGCGTTGGCCAGGCCAAGGATCTTGGCGCCGGAGGACTGGGCCTGAAGCATGAATGAAGAGAAGTCGGCGTTGCCAAGCGGTACCCGCACGGCGCCCACCACGGTGCCGCCGGCTTTTTTGACGACTGCGGCCGTATCTTGTTCAAGCGAATGCCCGAAAGCATAGTCGGCGGTCAGGAAAAACCAGCTTTTACCGCCTTGCTCTACGACGGCGCCGCCCGTTCCACGTGCCAGCGCAATGGTGTCATAGGCGTAGTGGATGGTGTAGGGCGAACATTGTGCGTTGGTCAGGGCGGACGAACCGGCGCCAATAGCAATAAAGGGTTTTTTCTTTTCTTCGGCCAGTGCGGCCATGGCCAGCGAGGTCGACGAGTTCGTACCGCCGATCAGCAAGTCGATTTTTTTCTCGTCGAACCATTCGCGCGCGCGTGCCGAGGCAATGTCGGCCTTGTTCTGGTGGTCGGCGAACATGAATTCGATTTTCTTGCCGTTAATTTCGCCGCCGGCATCTTCGATGGCCATGCGGATGGAGTCGGCGCCCGCTTTGCCGTCGAGGTCGGAGTACACGCTCGACATGTCGGTCAGGAAACCAATGCGAATAACATCGTCGGAAATGCCGGCTGCCTGGCCAGGCGCTGTAAAACCAAGGCCCGCTACTACCAAAGCGGCAGATAAAGTACGCAGTTTCATTAAGCTTCTCCTCTTCTTGATATTGGAACCGATGAACCCGGTTTTGTGATGGTGTTTAAACGCCTAGTAAGGTGTTAAGCACTTCTTGTTTGGCTGGTAATTCAGCCGAATTAAAATGTTCTACGATCTGCCCGTGTTCCATGACATAAAAACGGTCGGCCAGAGGTGCGGCAAAACGGAAATTCTGCTCGACCATGATGATGGTGTAGCCCTTTTCTTTAAGCGCTTTAATCATTCGGGCCAAGGCCTGGACAATAACGGGGGCCAGGCCTTCGGAAATTTCGTCAAGCAGCAGCAGGTTGGCGCCGGTGCGTAAAATGCGCGCCACGGCCAGCATTTGCTGTTCGCCGCCGGACAGGCGGGTACCGGGAGAGTGCTTGCGTTCTTCGAGGTTGGGGAACATGTCGTAGATTTCGGCCAGCGACATGCCTCCGCCCAAGGTGGTGCCTACCAGAGGGGGCAATAGCAGGTTTTCTTCGCAAGACAGGCCGGCGAAGATGCCCCGCTCTTCGGGGCAGTAGCCGATACCCATGTGTGCGATTTTATGGGTTGGTAAGTGAATGGATTCGGCTCCGCCTATGCGGATTGAGCCTTTGCGCGAACCGGTCAGCCCCAGTATTGCGCGTAGTGTTGTGGTGCGGCCCGACCCGTTGCGGCCCAGCAGCGTCACAACCTCGCCTTGCGCTACCTGGAAGTTGACGCCGTGCAGGACGTGAGACTCGCCATACCAGGCGTGCAAGTTTGATATTTCGAGAGCAGGAGTCGTCATTGGTGCGCCCCTTCGAGTTCGCCGCTGGTCGTGCCCATATAGGCTTCCATGACGGCGGTGTTGTTTGAAACTTCTTGGTAGGTGCCTTCGGCCAGCATGGCGCCGCGCGCCAAGACGCTGATTCGGTCGGCAATGGAGGAAACGACGTTCATATTGTGTTCAACCATGAGAATCGTGCGTCCTCCACTGACTTTTTTAATAAGTTGCGTAACGCGATCGACATCTTCGTGGCCCATGCCTTGTGTGGGTTCGTCCAGCAGCATGACTTCGGGTTCCATGGCAAGCGTGGTCGCAATTTCAAGTGCCCGCTTGCGGCCGTAAGGCAGGTTTACGGTGATCTCGTTGGCAAAATCGGCCAGGTCGACCTGCTTGAGCAATTCAAGAGCCGCGCTGTTAAGGCGATTTAGCGATTTGTCGCTGCGCCAGAACTGATACGACTGGTTTGTGCTGCGCTGCAGGCCGATACGTACGTTTTCCAGTAGCGTCAGCTGAGGGAAGACGGCGGAAATCTGAAATGACCGGATAATGCCACGCCGTGCAATTTGGGCCGGCTTGTCGCCGGTGATGTCGATGCCCTTGAAAATAATGGTGCCGGCGGTGGGCGTAAGGAATTTCGTCAGTAAATTGAAGCATGTGGTCTTGCCGGCGCCATTGGGGCCGATCAAGGCATGGATGTGGCCCTGTTTGACTCGGAGATTGATGTCGCTGACGGCAACGAACCCCCGAAACTCTTTAACTAGGTGTTTAGTCTCTAAAATGTATTCGTTCATGCCAACCCATCGGATTGTAGGATGTTAGAAAGGTATGGTTAAAGTATGCGATTTATTTTTGCACTGCACTATGAGGGTTTGTCATAGGGATATGGAAAACCCCGAGCCCTGCGGGTGGGTGAGCGGAAGGATTAAATCAGGCGGGTTTTGTGCTTGTATTCACACAGATCGGCAATGCCGCATTGCGGGCATTTTGGCTTGCGCGCCACGCAGACGTAGCGGCCATGAAGAATCAACCAGTGATGGGCATCCAGCAGATATTCTTTTGGTATGGTTTTTTCAAGCTTCTTTTCAACTTCAACCACGTTTTTTCCAGGAGCCAGGCCTGTGCGGTTGGCAACTCGGAAAATATGCGTATCCACAGCGATGGTGGGGTGGCCAAATGCCGTGTTCAGCACCACATTGGCGGTTTTACGGCCCACGCCTGGCAGCGCTTCCAGGGCCTCCCGGTTGTCGGGCACCTGGCCTTGATGTTGATCAAGCAGGATTTCGCAGGTCTTGATGACATTGCGGGCTTTGGTTTTGTATAGGCCGATGGTCTTCACATAGTCGGTGACGGCGTCCAGACCTAGCGCCAGCAAGCCTTCAGGCGTGCCGTGCTGCGGAAAAAATTTGGCGGTGGCAATATTGACGCCCCTGTCGGTGGCCTGGGCCGACAGCAGGACGGCGATCAGTAACTGAAATGGCGTGTCGTAATTCAGCTCGGTTGTTGGCGACGGGTTGGCGGCTTGCAGTCGGGCAAATATTTCGCGACGTTTAATGGCGTTCATGCGGTTTGGAAGGAGGCGTTGATGTACTGTCGCTGGGCGAGACATGATCGCGCCGGCGGGCACGGGCTCGCGCCAGAGCGTCGGCGATGGCTTGTTGTTTGGCGGCGGCATTGGCCGGGGCGGCCAGGGCGGCTTTGTTCGATAAAGTGCGCGCGGCCAGCGATGACGTTTCGGGGTGCAGTGCATCAAGTCGTTTTTGCCGTTGCTGGTGATGCAGGCGTCCGGCTGCTGCTTGCTGTGCCGTCCATTCGTGACCGGCAAGCACCATGTCGATGCAATCAACCGGACAGGGGGCGACGCATAAGTCGCAGCCAGTGCACTGGTCGGCAATCACTGTATGCATGAGTTTGTTTGCGCCGACAATGGCGTCCACCGGGCAGGCTTGTATACACAGCGTACAGCCGATGCAATGCGCCTCGTCGATGACGGCAATCATTAAAGGAGTGTGCTGGCCGCATTCGAGATCAAGCGGCAGCACTGGTTTGCCCAGCAGCGCAGCCAGCGCTTTTATGCCGTTTTCACCGCCGGGCGGACAGCGGTTGATGGCTTCATCATTGTGCGCCAGTGCCTGAGCATAGGGACGGCAGCCATCGTAACCGCATTTGGTGCATTGTGTTTGAGGCAGCAAAGCATCGATTTGTTCGATCAGCAATTCTGATCTAGACATGAAATGAGAACATAAGGTAAAGCGATAAGCCGCTACGCCGATTGGCGAATGAATTGGGCTATTTTAGGACAAATCGTTTTGCGCCAGCGGCGGCCCGAAAAAATGCCGTAATGGCCGCATTGCGGCGCCGTGTAATGCTGTTTGCGATCTTCGGGAATGTGGCTGCAAAGTTGGTGAGCGGCGCGCGTTTGGCCCTGGCCTGAAATGTCGTCCAGTTCGCCTTCGACGGTGAACAGGGCGACGCTGCTAATGGCGGAGGGGTCCACTTTCTGGCCGTCAATTTCCCATGTGCCCGATGGCAATCGGTGCTCTTGAAAGACGACCTGGATGGTGTCCAGATAAAACTCGGCGGTCATGTCGAGCACGGCATTGTATTCGTCGTAGAAACGGCGATGCGCTTCGGCATCGCTTTCGTCGCCCTTGATCAGATCAAGATAGAAGTCGTAGTGCGAACGCAGGTGGCGGTCGGGGTTCATGGCTACAAAGCCGGTGTGTTGCAAAAAGCCGGGATACACCCGTCGCCCGGCGCCGGCGAAGCGCGGCGGAACGCGGTGAATCAGGTTGTTTTCAAACCATGAGTAAGGCTTTGTAGTGGCCAGTCGGTTAACTTGCGTAGGCGATTCACGTGTATCGATGGGCCCGCCCATCATCGTCATGCTGCGTGGCAGACAGGGTTCCTTATTGCTGGCCATCAGCGAAATAGCGGCCAGCACCGGCACCGTGGGCTGGCAGACGGAAATAACGTGGACATCTGGCCCCAACAGGCGAATAAATTCCTGCACATACTTAACGTAGTCATTAAGGCCGAAAGGGCCTTCCGACGGCGGCACCATGCGTGCATCGATCCAGTCGGTGACATAGACATTATGCTCGGGCAAAAGCGCGCGAACGGTGTCGCGCAGCAAGGTGGCGTGGTGGCCCGATAGCGGCGCGACCAGCAGCACTGTGGGGTCTGCAGGCCGGGATTCGGGCAAGGCGCGTTGGAAATGAATCAGGTTGCAAAACGGCTTTTGCAACGCGGCCTGTTCGGTTACGCTAACTTCGACGCCATCCACTGTGGTGGATGAAAGGCCCCACGCGGGTTTTTCGTAATCTTTGCCCAGGCGGTACGCAAGCTCGTACGTCGCGGCAATTTGGCGCGACATAGGGGTGTACGCTAAAGGACTGTAAGGATGCGAAAACAGCTGTGAACCCGTATCGGTAAAAGCGGCCAATGGGGTCAGGAATGACCGCTGAAGTTCGTGTAAGTCGTATAGCATGCGTGCAGGCCCCTTCTTTTTATTGGGATCGTTCGTTCTGGGAGTCAGTCGCCCAGATCAGGGGAAACCTATCGATGGTTAAAACGGTCACGATAAACAGTGAAAACTAATGGATTAGTTCTAAGCTAAGCACAAAAGCATCTGGATTACCAGTAGTTTTCAACAGCCAGATTGCCGGGATTACCGCGCCGGCCGACGGCGAAGCCGCGTTCCGACAGCAGTTTGCGCGCATGGCTGAGCATATCGGGGTTGCCGCACAGCATGACCTTGGCATGTGCCGGATCAAGGAAGCTGCCGGCGTGCGCTTCGAGTTGACCGTTTTCCAGTAGTGCGGTGATGCGCCCGCGGGGCGTATTGGGCAGCGATTCTTGGGTGGGGATGGGCAGGTAAGTAAAGCGGGCGCGAGGTGGGGCGTCGGATTGCGCCGGTGCTAAGCCGGTTTTAGCCCAATCGTTGAGCTGATCCTGGTAGGCCAGTTCGTTAATTTTCCGAACGCCGTGCACCAGAATAATTTGGTCAAACGACGTCCAGGTGTTGTGGTCTTGCAACAGCGACATATAGGCGGACAGCCCGGTTCCGGTGGCCAGCAGCCATAACTGGCCGCCTTTTTCAAATCGGTCCAGTGTTAAAAAGCCAAATGCCGTCTTATCGATGTAAATGGCATCGCCAGGGGTAAGCCTGGCAAAGCGCGGACTGAACTCGCCTTCGGGCACCACGACAGAATAGAATTCCAGCGTATCGTGGCCGGGCGCATTGACCATTGAATAGGCACGCCAAATAGAAGGAAGTGCGTCGGCCTCGGCGGCCGGTAGGCCCAACCGGGCGAACTGGCCTGCCGTGAATGTGAAGGCCGGGTCGCACGTGGTTGTTATGGACATTAACTTTTGGGGCACCCAGTGTTTGACGTTTATGACGGTTTGCTGGGTGTATTTACGATCTGGCATAGTGTGTAGCGAGTGCTCCGGCCGACTTGCGGCTGATTAACGTTCAAGGTATTTGAGCTTGCCTTCGATGCCATTCCATTGGTCGGCTTCGCTATTGGCTTTAACAGACCGGTTGATCGTACCAAACTCGGGGGTCAGCTCTGCATTGAGCGCTATAAATGATATCTGATCCTGCGGCACGTCTTCTTCGGCGAAAATGGCATTGGCCGGGCATTCGGGTACGCAGACGGCGCAGTCGATGCATTCATCGGGATCAATCACGAGAAAGTTGGGGCCTTCCCGAAAACAGTCCACCGGACAGACGTCAACGCAGTCGGTAAATTTACATTTAATACAGTTTTCGGTCACTACGTGTGTCATAAAAAGCTCCGACTTCAACAATTACTGCAATACTAATATTGCCCTCAACGCCGATGCCTGCCGATACACGTATTGGGGGTGTAGTCTTTGGCAAAAGGCAGGCCGGGGGCAAATAATCCTGGGCTCTATGCGCTATGCTATGGGTAACAGAATCAACGTATCAGCCTGTAACCTGTGTGCCTCAATGATTATCACCTCGCTTCTCGATACCGATCTTTATAAATTCACCATGATGCAAGTGGTGCTGCATCATTTTCCGGCTGCTCAGGTCGAGTACCGGTATAAGTGCCGTACGCCCAATATTAATCTGAGCATCTACCTGGACGAGATTCGAGCGGAAATCCACGAACTGTGCCAATTGAAATTCAGCGAAGATGAATTGCAGTATTTGCGCAGTTTGCGTTTTATTAAAAGCGACTTTGTTGATTTTCTAGGTTTGTTTCATTTGCCTGAGCGGTGTATCACCGTCTCGGAAGGCGCATTGCCCGGTGAGATCGATATCAGCGTCAAAGGGCCGTGGCTGCATACGATTTTGTTCGAAATTCCTGTTCTGGCCATCGTTAATGAAGTGTATTTTCGCAACGAGTGCCGCGAGCCGGGCTGGGCAGAAGGGCGCAAGCGCCTGCAATCCAAAATGCAGCTCGTTCTTGACGACCCGGCGCTGGCCGATTTTCGCGTGGCCGAATACGGCACGCGCCGGCGCTTTTCCAAGCTTTGGCACGAAGAAGTGCTAACAACCATGAAAGCGCAAATGGGCGTGCATTTTGCCGGCACCAGCAATGTCGAACTGGCGATGAAGCACGGCGTGACGCCGCTGGGCACGATGGCCCATGAATATTTGCAGGCGTGCCAGGCGCTTGGGCCGCGTTTGCGCGACTCGCAGGTGTATGCGCTCGAGGTTTGGGCCAAAGAATACCGCGGCGATCTGGGCATCGCCTTGTCGGATGTTTACGGTATGGATGCTTTCCTGCGCGACTTCGATATGTATTTTTGCAAATTGTTCGACGGTGCGCGCCACGATTCGGGTGATCCCTTCGTGTGGGGCGAACGCCTGCTGGCGCACTTTGTTGCCAACCGTACCGATCCGCGCCCTAAAACCCTGGTTTTTTCAGACGCTTTAACAATTCCCAAGGCGATTGAGCTGGCCAAGCATTTTGCGGGGCAATGCAAAGTATCGTTTGGCATTGGCACCAACCTGACCAATGATCTGGGCCACGAGCCGCTGCAAATCGTCATGAAGATGGTGCGTTGCAATGGCCAGCCGGTGGCGAAAGTTTCAGATGCGCCCGAGAAGACAATGTGCGATGATGCCGCCTACCTGGCTTATTTGCGTCAGGTCTTTCAATTGCCTCCTGCCTGATAGTGATATTTTTCACGGCATAATTTTCGATACGACGGATATAAGTATGAGCGAGATCAAGCGCGTTAATGTAGGGAAACGATTGTCAGATGTGGCAGTGTTTAATGGAATAGCCTACTTGGCTGGTCAGGTGCCTGATGACGCTTCGCTCGATATCGAGGGGCAGACGCGTCAGGTACTGGCAACCATTGATCGGTTGCTGGTCGAGGTGGGTTCCGACAAAACTCGTATTCTTATGGCCCAGATTTTCGTGGCCAATATGAAAGAATTTGATGGCATGAATAAAGCCTGGGACGCATGGGTACCAGCCGGCAATGCGCCTGCGCGAGCAACCATTGAAGCGCGTTTGGCCAACGCCGACTTCAAGGTCGAAATCGTGGTCACGGCGGCCTTGGCCTGATTCTGTGCCGGCCTGAAGTCTATGGGCGAAGGCATATAGCATGCCGTCTTTTACGAGACACGGTAGTATAGAGTTGCCAGGGTAAAAGCCCTGGCGCCACCTGCTGCGCTGTTTTTATTATGCCTACGAAACCTTCGCTTATTACCGATATGCCGCTGTTCGAAGCCGAGTGGCTCGAAAAGGCCTGCGCCGGCCTCGATGACGAGGGGCGCGGATTGCTTGAGCGGGCGGCGGATTGGGTGCGTCAGCCATTGCAAGGGCTGGCCGCCAGCACGGGCGAGCCGCTCGATGAGCATAGCGCGGCTGTCGTGCTGATCTTGGCGCAGCTGGGCACCGATGCGGCAACGCGAGCCAGCGCGTTGCTAACGGTTCTGCCAGAGCACAGCGGCCCAGGCTCCGCCAAGCAAGATCCACTACAGAAGGCCTTTACGCCCGAAGTCATGGCGCTGGTTCAGGGCACGCGGGCTTTATTGCGTTTGGGGCGAATTGCAGGCAGTTCCAGCGACAGCGCCGCATCCAGCGTCGATCAAAAAGAAATGCAGCGCAAAATGCTGCTGGCGATGGCGGCCGATTTACGTATTGTTTTGCTGCGCCTGGCGTCGCGCCTGCAATCGCTGCGTTGGCACGCCAGCTCAAAAACGCCTTGTCCCGAAGCGTTTGCCCGTGAAACCATGGAGCTCTACACGCCCTTGGCCAATCGCCTGGGAATATGGCAGTTGAAGTGGGAAATGGAGGATCTGGCCTTTCGCTTTTTACAGCCTGAGGTCTATAAACAAATCGCCCGCCAGCTAGAGGAAAAACGGATCGAACGCGAAAGCTTTATTGCCTATGTGGTCGATCGATTGCAAACAGCGCTTAAAGAGGCGGGCATTACGGCCGATGTGTCGGGGCGGCCTAAGCATATCTATAGTATCTGGAACAAAATGCGTCACAAAGATTTGGAGTTCAATAAACTCTATGATCTACGTGCGTTACGCGTGATTGTGGCCGATGAGCGTGCTTGTTATGGTGTGCTGGCGCTGGCGCATTCGCTCTGGACGCCTTTGGCTGAAGAGTTCGACGATTATATTTCCCGGCCCAAGCCTAACGGTTACCGTTCTTTGCATACCGTCGTTGCCGATGGGGATGGCAAGCCTTTTGAGATTCAGATTCGCACTGAAGAAATGCACCAATTCGCCGAATACGGCATGGCGGCGCACTGGCGCTACAAAGAGTCTGGCTCTAAAGGGGGCGGACGGGGTATTGCCAGTAATTACGATAAGAAAATAGCCTGGATGCGGCAGTTGCTGGCGTTTGATAAAGAGGCCGGCGTCAATGCGGCTGATGATCCGACGGCCGCGCAGCCTAGGCATGTGGACGTGTCTTCTCATGACCGAATTTATGTCATGACGCCTCAGGCGCGGGTCATTGAGCTGCCCGAGGGCGCGACTCCCGTCGATTTTGCTTATTATTTGCATACTGATTTGGGGCATCGTTGCCGGGGTGCACGTATCGATGGGCAATTGGTGCCGTTGCTGACCCAGTTAAAAACGGGTCAGACTGTTGATATCGTGGCCGCTAAATCGGGTGGTCCGTCCCGCGATTGGCTTAATCCGCAGCTCGGCTTTCTGGCCAGCCCGCGCTCACGGGCCAAAGTGCGTGCCTGGTTCAATGCGGTTGAGTTGCAGCAGCGCATATCGCAAGGCCAGGCTATGGTCGAACGCGAGCTGCAGCGCCTGGGCAAGACGGCCATCAATCTTGAACAGCTTGCCCAGCAGCTCGATTTTGCTCGCGCCGACGATTTGTATATTGCCGTGGCCAAAGAAGAGTTCAGTCTGCGTCAAATCGACCATCTTCTGAACGCCACTGCGCCGTCCCCAGCCAGCTCTGATAGCAAGGTCGTGCATCCCAGCGCGGGTGCGAATGTTGTTAAAACCGGCAAGAGCGGCGTGTTGGTGGTGGGTGTCGACTCGTTGATGACCCAGTTAGCACGTTGCTGCCGGCCTGCGCCGCCCGATGATATCGTGGGTTTCGTCACACGCGGGCGAGGGGTGTCGATACATCGCCACGACTGTTCGGCGTATGCCGCGCTGGCGCAGCGCCATGGCGAACGCGTGATTGATGTTGACTGGGGCAATACGGGGGATACGGTCTATCCGATTGATATTAGCGTGCATGCACCCGATCGCGGCGGGCTGTTGCATGACCTGTCCGAGGTTTTTGCGCGCTTGCGTCTGAATGTGGTGGGCGTGAATACGCAAAGCCGTCGTTCGTTAGCACACATGATTTTTACGATTGAAGTGAAAAATGGCGAACAAATAACGCGCGCCTTGGGCGTTTTGAACGAGTTAGGGGGGGTGACGGCCAGCCGCCAGTAATTCCACTTCCAAATCAATTGTGAACTGTGTCGGCTTCGCTTGCCGTACAAAGGTACTGTCTGCGCTTTGCCTTCGGGTTCACAACTGATTTGGTAGTGGAATAATACCGGTGAGACACCGGTCGCAGGCGTGGTCTGTATCGTGGTGCCACATGTTGAGCCCGCCGCTGTTAAAATGCTTGATTAACCGGCTGGTGCCGGCTACCGGTTGTGGTAAAGACCCAGCGTAACCAGAGAGTAATGCATTGAAATCTTATAGTTTGCCCGATGACCAGGGGCATTTTGGTCAGTATGGTGGTTCGTTCGTGGCCGAGACCCTCGTGCACGCCCTGGACGAGCTGCGCGCTGCCTACGATAAGTATCGGGTCGATCCCGATTTTCAGAACGAGTTCGCGTACGAGCTCAAGCATTTCGTTGGCCGGCCCAGCCCTATTTATCATGCCAGGCGCTGGTCCGAGCAACTGGGTGGTGCCCAGATCTGGTTCAAGCGTGAAGATCTGAATCATACGGGTGCGCACAAAATCAACAATTGCATTGGCCAGATTCTGTTGGCCCGGCGCATGGGAAAACCGCGCATTATTGCGGAAACCGGGGCCGGCCAGCATGGGGTTGCCACGGCGACCGTAGCCGCTCGTTATGGCCTTGAGTGCGTGGTGTACATGGGCAGCGAAGACGTTCGTCGCCAAGCGTCCAATGTGTATCGCATGAAGTTGCTAGGCGCAACCGTGGTGCCGGTCGAATCGGGCTCGCGCACGCTTAAAGATGCGCTTAATGAAGCCATGCGCGATTGGGTCACCAACGTCGAGAACACGTTTTATATTATTGGCACGGTTGCGGGGCCGCATCCGTATCCCGCCATGGTGCGCGATTTTCAATCGGTCATTGGCACCGAGTGCCTTGAGCAAATGCCGCTCGACGCTGGCCGCCAGCCCGATTACGTCGTGGCGTCGGTGGGGGGCGGCTCGAACGCCATGGGTATTTTCTACCCCTATATTGATCAGGCCGATGTGCAGTTGATTGGTATTGAAGCGGCGGGCGAAGGCTTGAATAGCGGACGCCATGCGGCATCGCTCAGCGCCGGCTCGGTCGGTGTTTTGCATGGCAACCGCACGTATTTGCTGCAAGACGAAAACGGTCAGATCCAAGAAACCCATTCCATATCGGCAGGGCTGGATTACCCCGGCGTCGGGCCCGAGCACGCCTGGCTAAAAGATATCAAACGCGCTCAGTATATTGGCGTCACCGACCAGGAAGCCCTGGCGGCGTTTCATGACTGCTGCCGCACAGAAGGCATTATGCCGGCCCTGGAATCGTCGCATGCGATTGCCTACGCGGTTAAATTGGCGCCAACGCTGTCCAAAGACAAGGTTATTCTGGTTAATTTGTCGGGACGAGGCGATAAAGACATGCATACTGTCGCTGACTGCAGCGGCATCAGTCTATAAAAATATAAGGTATGTTAAACATGAATTCGAACACCGATCGGCTTGCCGCTGCGTTTGCCAAGGCAGCCCCGCGGGCGGCTTTGATCCCTTACGTTACGGCGGGCGACCCGTCAATGGAAGCGACCGCGCCGCTCATGCACGCCATGGTTGAAGCGGGCGTCGATGTGATCGAGCTGGGTGTGCCGTTTTCCGATCCCATGGCCGATGGCCCGGTTATTCAGCGTGCCGGTCTGCGTGCGATTAATCGTGGTGTCGGGCTGACCCAGGTGCTGGGCATGGTGGCGCAGTTCCGGCGCGACAATACCTCGACGCCGGTGGTGTTGATGGGCTATGCCAACCCCATCGAACGCATGGGGCAAGCTGAGTTTGCCCGAGCGGCCGGGCAGGCGGGGGTGGATGGCGTGCTAGTGGTTGATTACCCGCCTGAAGAAATGGGCGAGTTTGCTGTTATGCTCGAATCGGCGGGTATTGCGCCTATTTTTCTGCTGGCGCCCACCTCGACCGAAGAGCGAATTAAAAAAGTCGCTAAAATCGCTCGGGGCTATGTGTATTATGTCTCGCTTAAAGGCGTAACCGGCGCGGGCAATATCGATGTCGACGCGGTGGCGCAGCGCCTGAGCGAAATCAGGCAACATGTTTCATTGCCGGTGGGCGTGGGCTTTGGCATCCGTGATGCCGACAGCGCGAAGCGCCTGGGGCAGGTGGCTGACGCGGTTGTTATAGGCAGCAAGCTCATCGAGACGATGGAGGCGGCTGTTGCGGCGGCGGATCAGGGCGGCGCATCAGCCGAAAACGGTTTGTCGGGCGCCGATGTGGCGGCTATCAAGGCCGCTAAAGACTGGTTAAGCGGCGTGCGTCAGGCGCTCGGTTAGAAAACAAATAATCATGCGGCCTGTCAAGGCGGCATGAACCTACAATTGCTCAGCAAAAGAACAACGGGTTTGGTCTGTGGCCTTAGTCTGCGATCAAAGCCTATTATCAGGAATACGCCATAATGAGTTGGATTGATAAGATTCTTCTTCCTAAAATAAATCGAAATAACGATGCAAGTTCGCGTCGTGTCCCGGAAGGTTTATGGGTTAAATGCCCGTCGTGCGAGACCGTCCTATATAAAGAGGACTTGTCCGCCACCTTGAATGTTTGCCCCAAATGCAGCCATCACATGCGTATTGGTGCTCGCGCCCGTATTGACTCTTTGCTCGATGCCGAAGGGCGTGTCGAGATCGGCCAGCATACGCGCCCGGTCGATCCGCTTAAATTCAAAGATTCGCGCCGGTATCCAGAGCGCGTGGCCGAAGCCACCAAGCAAACGGGCGAGTCCGAGGCCATGGTCGTGATGAGCGGCAGCATACAGGCGGTGCCGGTGGTGCTGGCTTGCTTCGAGTTCCAGTTCATGGGCGGGTCGATGGGGTCGGTGGTCGGAGAGCGTTTTGCGCGTGGCGCCCAAGAGGCCATCAAAAATCGTACACCGTTTATTTGCGTTGCCGCCTCCGGCGGCGCGCGCATGCAAGAAAGCTTGTTGTCGCTGATGCAGATGGCCAAGACCAATGCCATGCTGACTCGTTTATCCGCTGCGGGTTTGCCCTTTATCAGTATTTTGACCGACCCGACCATGGGTGGGGTATCGGCCAGTTTCGCTTTTATGGGCGATGTGGTCATTGCCGAACCTAAAGCGCTTATTGGGTTTGCTGGTCCGCGTGTGATCGAGCAGACCGTACGTGAAAAGCTGCCCGAGGGTTTCCAGCGCGCTGAATTTCTACTTGAGAAAGGCGCCATCGATATGGTTGTTGACCGGCGTGAATTGCGCAGTGAGCTAGCTCACTTGATGGCGCTGTTTATGCGCCAGTCGATTGACGTTATCGCTAAAGCCGGCTAAGCGCTATAAGCCTGTAGTCTGGCTGCTGTAAAAACTTAGGGCCTTACCGCTAGTTGCGGTAAGGCCCTAAGTTTTTTTTGCGACGTGTATTCACGGTCTGACTAAGCCTCAGCCGAGCGAGAGCTCGGCAGAGGCTGTTACAGATTATGAGTCGTGGTGAGTCTGGACTTGTTGCAGAGGCTCAGCCTGAGCTTGAGCGACCGGCTTGCGGGCACGACCCAGGCGCACCGGGGGAGTGGCTGGGACGGCTGGCGCGGCGCCGGGCTTGGTCTCGATCAGTTCCAGGTTGCTAAGGGCGATGCTGTCAGGCTTGGTCGTGATTTCAGGCTTGGCTGCCACAGGCGCGGCAACGACGGGCTCCAACACTGCCGCAACAGCAGGCGTTGGGACGCTTGCTGCTTCTGGCTGGGCTGGCGCGGTGACGGGCGCTACTGGGCTGGTGGTTTCAGTGGCGGACGCGGTCTGGACCGGCGCAGGCTCGTCTGCGGCAGCTGCAGGTGCTGGCGTAGTAACGACTGGCTGGGCCGGTTCAGGCTGGCTGTCCGGCTGAGCCTGTACTGGCGCTGGCGATTCTACCGGGGCTTGAGCTGGTTCGGCAGTAGCTTCAGCAATAGGAGCCGCCTGAACAACGGGAGCAGGTTCTGTAGCCGGTGCAGGTGCAATCGTTTCTGCTGCCGCTTCTACAACAGGAGCAACTTGCTCGGGCGTTTCGGTTGCAGGGGCCTGCGGAGCCGCAGGCAGTTCACCCATAGTGGTCGCTACCGCCGGTAGGACGGTTGGGTTGAACGATGGGGTTTCATGGGCAACGAATGGGGCTTGCTCGTCAGCGTGGTCGGCGTTGAGCGCGTCGCTATCGTTGCTTTCTGTGCTGCTGGCGTCGGACGACGTTTCGTTGCTGCGGCGGCCGCGACGGCTGCGACGACGGCGGCGTTTGCGTTCCGGGTCGAGCTGATCGTTTTCGCTTTCAGGTCCGTGGGTAGTGCTTACCGGAGCCAGATCGTCGGCAGAGGTTAGCTCGGGATGCTGGGCTGCGACGATGCCGGTATCTGTGGCGGCTACGGCAACGACGGCGTTTTCAACGCTGGTGTTTTCCGTTTGCTGTTCGTCGCGGCGGTTGCTGCGTCCACGGCCACGGCGGGTGCGGCCGTTGCGGCTGGTGTTTGCAGCCTCGCCGGTATCACTGCCATTGGCTTGTTCAGCAGGGCGTTGCTGCTGTGCACGCTCGGTGCTGCCTGCTTCTTGTGTTGCCGCATTGCGACGCGGGTTGCGAGGCTGGCTGCTGCGGGTTTCATCGCTGGCGCCTTCGGTGGCATCGCTGGGGCGACGCTCGTTGCGACGGTGGCGGTTGCGGTCGCCCTGACCGCGTTCACGCCGCTCGCTGTTGCCGCGGGCATTTTTGCCACGGTTGGAGTCTGGCGTCTTTTGAGCGGGCTCGGCGGCTTTGGCTTTGTCGGCACTGCCTGCGCCGGTGAGCCAGTTGATCAGGCGTGTGAACAAACCTGGGCCTGTGCTGGCCGCCTTGGCGGCAGCAGGCGCCACGATAGGGGCGGGCTGAGCGGGAGTAATGCCTTTGACCAGAGCCTCGGGGCGTGCTTTGGTTTCCTGCTCTTTATTGGGGGACCAGGTCAGTTCGGTCTCGGGAGTTTGCACCAGGTCGAAACTCGTTTTGGTTTCTTCCAGGCGAGGGTCGTCGTGGCGCAGGCGCTCGATATGGTGATGAGGTGTTTCCAGGTTCTTGTTAGGTATAAGAATCAGGTTTACCTTCAGGCGAGACTCAATCTTGGTAATGTCGCTTCGTTTTTCGTTCAGCAGGAAGGTGGCCACGTCGACGGGCACTTGCGCATGCAATGCCGCCGTGTTTTCCTTCATGGCTTCTTCTTGCAGAAGGCGCAGAACGTTCAAGGCGCTTGATTCGGCGTCGCGGATAACGCCGGTGCCGTTGCAACGCGGGCAGGTAATGTGCGAACCCTCGTTCAGGGCCGGGCGCAGGCGCTGGCGGGACAGTTCCATCAGGCCAAAGCGGGAGATTTTGCCCATTTGCACACGGGCGCGGTCAAAATGAAGCGCGTCACGCAGTCGTTGTTCGACCGCGCGCTGATTTTTGTTTTCTTCCATATCGATGAAATCGATAACGATCAGGCCGCCCAGGTCGCGCAAGCGCAACTGGCGCGCGACTTCATCGGCGGCTTCCAGGTTGGTGCGTGTGGCGGTTTCTTCGATATCGGCGCCGCGCGTGGAGCGCGCCGAGTTGACATCAATAGCGACAAGAGCTTCGGTGTGGTCAATAACGACCGAGCCGCCCGATGGCAGTTGTACCGTGCGTGAGTAGGCGGTTTCGATCTGATGTTCGATCTGGAAGCGTGAAAACAGTGGCACGTCGTCTTTGTAAACCTTGACGCAGCCGACGTTGTTCGGCATGACGACGCTCATGAACGCCATGGCTTGTTCGGCGATGTCGTCGGTGTCGATCAGGATTTCACCGATTTCGGGGGAAAAGTAATCGCGGATAGCCCGGATGACCAGGCTGGATTCAAGGTAGATCAGGATGGGCGCGGCGTTTTCACGGGCGGCGCCATCGATCGCGCTCCAGAGTTGCAGCAGATAGGACAAGTCCCATTGCAGTTCTTCGACGCTGCGGCCAATGCCGGCGGTGCGGGCGATGATGCTCATGCCAGCAGGGGTGTCGAGCTGATCCATGGCGTCGCGCAGCTCTTGGCGGTCTTCACCTTCGACACGGCGAGATACGCCGCCTCCGCGCGGGTTGTTGGGCATGAGGACCAGGTAGCGGCCAGCCAGCGAGATAAACGTGGTCAGGGCCGCGCCTTTGTTGCCGCGCTCTTCTTTTTCGACCTGGACGATAAGTTCCTGGCCTTCGCTGAGGGCGTCTTGGATGCGCACGGTGCGCACATCAACGCCTTCTTTGAAATAGGTGCGGGCAACCTCTTTAAAGGGCAAGAAGCCATGGCGATCTTCACCGTAGCTAACGAAGCAGGCCTCTAGGCCGGGTTCGATACGGGTGATGACGCCTTTATAAATATTGCCTTTGCGCTGTTCGCGGCCGGCGGCTTCGATGTCGAGGTCAATTAATTTTTGCCCATCGACTATCGCAACGCGTAGTTCTTCTTGGTGCGTTGCATTAAACAACATTCGTTTCATGAGGGTTTTCTCCGTAGTCATGGCGCGCCGTTTATCG
>LNAP01000961.1_pt1 | contig 40277 bp, 39 predicted proteins | sample 602601 | NCBI WGS metagenome assembly LNAP01 (sample SAMN02440304, study PRJNA202911) | soil metagenome | biome: Subtropical and temperate rainforests or woodlands; isolation source: soil samples (1 kg each in a 20% v/v slurry with milli Q water) were... ...
AGCACAATATCAATCAGCAACTGCAAGACGCGCTTATAGCTACGCGGCAGATTCAATAAACGCTCACGCATTACACGATTTCCCTTCGCTCGACTTACTGCCTGCAATCCACCCACTCCCTGTCACACTCGCTGCTCCAGAAAGTCTTTCGCGGTCTTGGCCAACGCCCCATCCACACTGATCGCCGGGGTCCATTCGAGCAACGCTTTGGTTTTCCCGATATCAACCTGAAGCGACCCGCACAGACGCTGGGACAAAGCCTTTTTCCCCAACAGTTGCGCAGTCCCGCTCAACAGCCACATCGGCAATGGCAGCAGGCGCGCCGGCCGGCCCAAAGCGCGGGCCATACGTCGCAGCAGATCGCTGGTGGACAAGTCCTCGTCATCACTCACCAGGAAAACCTGGTTGGCAGCGGCGGGATGATGGATGCAAGTCATAATCAGGTCGACCAGGTTGTCCAGGGCCACCAGGCTGCGCTTGTTGGTAATGGCGCCCAGCGGCAATGGCACGCCCTTATTGAGCCAACCCATCATGTTGCGAAAATTGGCCTTCACCCCCGGGCCATAGACCAACACCGGACGAATGATCACCACTTCCATCCCGGTTTTCGCCGCGAGGGCCTGCAAAGCCTGCTCGGACTCCAGCTTGGAGACGCCATAAGGGTCCAGCGGAGCAGGTTGATCATCGGCCGTATAAGGATGGCCGGGCGGCGTCCCCTCACCATTGACCTTGATCGAACTCAGGTAGATGAAACGCCGGACACCGGACTGGGCTGCTTGCTCCGCGAGACGTAACGTCCCCTGCACATTGGCACGACGAAAGGCGGCCAGCGGATCAGCTTCGCGCTCATTCATGACATGCACGCGGGCAGCACAGTGAATCACGACTTCGACGCCTTCGAGTGGAACCTGCCAGTCGGTGTCCGGCTCAAGTCCGGACACCTGACAGACTTCCAGGCGGGGCGAGGATTGCGACGGTAACTGTCGATAGACAGCCCGCACTGCAAATTGAGGATCAGTCAGCAGACGAGCCTGAACCGCAGCCCCGACAAAGCCGCTGGCCCCCGTCAAAAGGACTCGCATCATAGTGGGCTCAAGCCTTGCTCCACACCGTGCGATTGATGTAATCGGTGTAACTCAGGACCACGCGAACCACCTGCAGCGAAACCGGTCCGCCTTGATAATCCGGCACCACTGGCACCTTGCGTTGCTCACGAGAATGCTGACTGGTCACCACCCGCACCGCATCCATCACAGAACCGCGCTTCAGGCCGCTCATGATCAGCGTCCCTTCATCCATCCCCTCGGGACGCTCATGGGCGTTGCGCAGGGTGACGGCAGGCAGGTTCAGCAAGGACGCTTCTTCGGTAATGGTGCCGCTGTCGGAAAGCACACAGAACGCCGACATCTGCAGCTTGATGTAGTCCAGCAGACCGAAAGGTTTGACGAAACGGATCAACGGGTGATCGAGGGATTCACCCAAGGCTTCCAGACGCTTGCGCGTACGTGGATGAGTCGAAACGATCAACGGGAAACCATATTGATCGGCCAGGGCCCGCAGGGTATCCAGCAAATCGCGCAGGTTATCCGGCGTGTCGACGTTTTCCTCGCGGTGGATACTGACGATGAAAAACTTGTCCTGCTCGAGGCCGCTGCGCGTCAGCACATCGGACTGCTCGATCTTGGGCATGTAGTGCTCAAGGACTTCCTGCATGTGCGAGCCGGTCTTGATGATCGTTTCAGGGCGAATACCCTCGGCGATCAGATAACGACGAGCATGCTCGGTCAGCACCATGTTGATGTCGCTGAGGTGATCCAGCACCTTACGGTTCAGCTCTTCAGGCACACGCTGATCGAAGCAGCGGTTACCCGCCTCCATATGGAACACCGGGATCTTGCGACGCTTGGCGGAGATCACTGCCAGACAAGTATTGGTGTCGCCATACAGCAGCAGCGCGTCAGGCTTTTCCAGTTCGAAGATTTCATCGGACTTGGCAATGACTTCGGCGATGGTCTTGGCGGCTGTATCGCCGGCAGCGCCGAGGAAATGATCCGGCTTGCGGATTTCCAGATCGTCGAAGAAAACCTGGTTGAGTTCGTAATCGTAGTTCTGCCCGGAGTGCACCAGGACATGGTCGACCTGGCGATCCAGTTCAGCGATAACCCGGCTCATCTTGATCAGCTCGGGACGTGTGCCGACCAGCGTCATGACCTTAAGCATCGAGTTGCTCCTTGATGTAATCGAGTTTCAGCAACAACTCCTTGATACCCGCTACATCCAGGCGCTCCGTATTGTGCGAGGTGTAGTCGTCGAACTCGGATATACGCTCCTCGCCCTCGACGAAGTACTTGTTGTAGTTCAGGTCACGGTTGTCCGCCGGAATCCGGTAGTAACGCCCCATGTCCTCGGCCTTGGCCATTTCCTCGCGGGAAACCAGCGACTCGTACAGTTTCTCGCCGTGGCGAGTACCGATCACCTTGACCTCGTTTTTCTTTCCGAACAGTTGCTTGAGCGCTTCGGCCAGGTCGCCGACCGTCGAGGCCGGGGCTTTCTGGACGAACAAATCGCCTTGCTGACCGTGCTCGAAAGCATGCAGAACCAGATCAACCGAATCTTCAAGCGACATGAGGAAGCGGGTCATTTCCGGGTCGGTCACGGTCAGCGCGCCCCCCGTGCGAAGCTGGTCAACGAACAATGGAATCACCGAGCCGCGCGAGGCCATGACGTTGCCATAACGGGTCGCGCAAATGACCGGACCATTGGCCGGGATCATGCGCGACTTGGCGACCATCAACTTCTCGGACATTGCCTTGGAGATGCCCATGGCATTGATCGGATAAACCGCTTTGTCAGTGCTCAACACCACAACCCGCTGCACACCGCTGGCGATGGCGGCATTCAGCACGTTCTCGGTACCCAGCACGTTGGTGCGCACCGCTTCCATCGGATAGAACTCGCAAGACGGAACCTGCTTCAGGGCCGCAGCGTGGAAAATGTAATCCACACCCACCATCGCCTGACGCAAGCTGTCGTAATCACGAACATCGCCGATGTAGAACTTGACCTTGTCATTGGCCAGGGCGATACGCATATCTTCCTGCTTCTTCTCATCACGACTGAAGATGCGAATTTCGCGCACAGCGGTATTGAGAAAACGCTTGAGGACCGTATGACCGAAAGAACCGGTGCCACCGGTGATCATCAATACCTTGTCGTCGAACATGTAAACCTTCCGAATTCGTTAGCGAGTGGCGTGCATCAGCTCGATGAGCCGGGGCCAGGTTGGGGCTTTGTATCCAGTCGCCTGGGTGAAACGTTCGCTGTTGAGCGATCGATCGATCACCAATGCGGCGTCTGGACGGATCTCGATGGACTTGCCGTATTGGCTGGCAATCAGGGTCAACAGGTCCAGCTTTGCAATCGGTTCTGCGGCGACATGATACAGGCCATTGAGCTCCGGGTGCGGCAGGACGAAGTCTTTCATGACACGGGCCAGCTCAGCGGTGGGCAAACCGGAGAAAATAGCCTTGGAAAAACCTCGCACACTGCCTTCTTGCGACAGAAACCAGTCCACCAGCGAATGACTGGAGTTCAACTCGTGACCGATGATCGAGGTTCGCAAGGTGATGGCATTGGGTAGATCGTGCAGTTCGCCGATGTACTTGGACTTGCCGTACAGATCTTCGGCGTCCGACAGATCGCTTTCGAGGTAGCCACCTTTACGTCCCGAAAAGACGCAGTCGGTACTGATATGGATCAGACGAGCGTCGCTCAGGGCGCAGAGCCGGGCGAGTCGATGCGGCAACATGGCGTTGATTGGCAGCGCTGTCAGCGGGTCTTTGGCATCGGCAAGTTGCTTGATCAGGCCGACGCAGTTGATGACGACGTCCGGGCGAACCTTGGCAAGCGTAGCCACAAGCGAGTCCTGATCCAGCACATCGACACCCGATAGCAAGCGCTCACGGCTTGCGTCGGGGAAGGATCGCAACCCTGCGGAGCTACGCAACGTTCCCCAGACCTCATGCTCCGGATCGGAGCTGAATGTCTTGAAGACCGCACTGCCCAGCATACCGGTGATGCCAAGTACCAAAATTTTCATGCTGACTCTCAAAATTTTACACAATCAAACAAATATACATTGACTCAAGAAGCGAATCGAGAGCGCCAGTAACCAAGAATTTTATCAGCAAAGTAAATCAAAAGGACGTTCATAATAATCGTTCCAAATAGCAGGTAGCTCTGCGCGGGGACATATCCGAAGCTCATGAAGCGATAGGCAACTACCTGGGCAAATAAAGAGCAAAGAATCAAATTTTTCCCGCCTACCTTGAACACGAAGATTTCAATCAGAGCAGCCCCTATTCCAAGCAGAGTCATCGCAACGAACAACAACAAGTAAGAGCCAGGATAAAAAAAGAACGCAATGATACCGGGTAAGGACACAAAATGAAATTTCGAGGTATCCGTATTCTTATAGGAAGAATCAATCAGGTTTTTATCATAAAAACTCAAAACGTTTTCATCATAAACTTCTCGCCACGCCTGCTTCCAAACCGACCAACCCAAATCCGGGTAACTGGAAACAGCCATCACCCCCTCCATACCAACCCATCGATCCACGAGCAAAGAAGCGGCCATGGTGACAGTCCCTTCAAGAGCAGACTTCGTTTGCGTTGTCTCTTGAGCGGCCGGAGTTTCGCTCGCTTCAATATAAGAGGCCTCGCGAATGTAAGTTACCAAAACTGCAGAACTGGCAAACAACAGTATGAATGCCAACACCACCGCGATGAAAAACCGAGCTCTCACTTTAAAGGCGTTGACCCTGAAATTATAAAACACGCCATACAACAACGAGCCGGTGCTAATTATCATCCCTCGACTTAGCTGTGATGAACTTGAGACAACGCCCTCCAGAAAGGAATAAACGATCGCCCACCCATAATTTTTCTTATTAATTTTAAGTTCGAAATGCAAAATAATTGCAACAAACGAAGCCATCCCAAAAAGCAACAGCCACGTAACCACTCTATTCAACCCAAAAGGAAGAATAGTCTTGGTGATTTCACCCCGCTGATAGATACCTAGGTGAACATTGAGATAACCAGCACTTACCAAAAATATTAAAAATAAAACCAGTACATATTTTCTATAATCAACATAGAACCCAAACAGACCCGGCTGAGTTCCTACCGCTGCCACCTGCGGATAGTTGAACAGGAATTTACCTCTCACATAGCTTGCCAAAAGAAGACCAGACAAACCGCATGTCGACACCAGAACTGCTCGGTCAAAAGCCTCTGGTGAACCATCAAAGTGCCCCGCCCAGATAAACTCTCCCCCCATGAAAATGATACGAAAAGTCAGTTTTAACCAAAAACCAAGCCAGAAAAGCAATCCGATAAATGTGTCAAAAAAAATGGCCCGACGCCGAAAGCAAAAATAAAGCATTGTATTGGCGACAACGCTAAACAATACATAATAAAAAGCGTGACCCGGATACTTTATAAGCGCCGTGGCAAACAATAAAAAAACAACACAAAAAATCAACACTCGAAGACTTTTTGACATATCCACCCACCGCATAGCGCTTTCCTTCTCACAAATCTCAAGTCAACAGTGCCAGCGTACCGGGCATCGTTATGTTCTAAACCTTCCAAATCAAACTTTGGATCGACACCAAACAAATATTTCAGCTGCCCGCCTGGCCATGACCGTTCTGCTCACCCCTCAGCTTGATACAAGCTGAAATAACGACGCCCCAAAGGAAAAAAGTAATAATGCCCGGATAGGGCTGGCGCATGCCAACCTTCAGCGTATTGTCTACAAGCAGGAGAAACAGAACAACGCCCATCATACCGAGCACCTCAGATGATGCCCAGATACGGAAAGTGTTACGCACTGCAGAGTAAACTGTATAGGCGACCAACCCCAACAGAGGCAGAATCGCCAGAAACCCAAAGTTGTAGATGAAATCAAGATAGTAATTATGCGCACTTGAAAACCTGTTTCTATCAGGTGCATCTACATGCCCTAGCCAAAACGATCTGAAATTATCGAAGATCCCGGACAGGTAGAATTTCCAATACACTAATCGCGCTTCTAGATTATTTACATGTGCCACCTCCCCACCTGACTGCACACCCCCTTGCAACCCGAACCCAAACTTCTCCTGTAAAAACTCTCTATTCACCACAAAAACCAGAGTAATGCCAATACCCAAACCAACAAGGAGCACAACTAGAACACCTTGCCAGATGCTTTTTCTTAACAGTAAATTTCGAATAAAGAAAGCCAGAACCCCAATCACTAACAACCCGTACGCCAGCATCGAAAACGAAAAGGATACATATGCCCCCATTACCGCCGACAACAAGAACAAACCATGGCGATAGCCCTCTTTTTCAGAAAGCGCAAATAATGCAATCAAAAAACCGCCGCAAAAAACAACTGGCACATACTGCATATGCTGATAGATACTGAAAAAGTATATGGACGGGGAAAGTAAACCAAGACCTTTGGTGAGGGTCGATATAATCTCTAAAGGCACGACGAGCAACAGCATGAAGAAAAAGACTCTAGCTAGCTGAAAAATGGCGTCTTTCTCCATTCCATATTGTTGTCCGAGTACGAGCCCAAATACCGGAAGAATATATTGAATGAGCAGAATCAGCTTCGCCTCGACACCGGTTTCTGCTGCTAATAGCAAACTTGTAAACAGCATTCCCATAAACAGAAAAAACACGACGACCAACGCTAGACGAGCTTTCGTGTATCTGCCTAAAACTACAATGCCGGCGTAACATGCAAGCGCTGAAATAGGAATGGGTAATAACGCCAGCTTTCCTTCACTGGAAAAATTATGCAATAGCCCATGATAAATCCCACCGGACAACTGGAAAAACAACGGCAGAAACAATGCAATCGCCAAGCCCGACAACATCCATCGTCCCGACTTTTTTAATCTTCGCGCACTGAACAGGCCGTCTTTCTCGCTAATGTAAAATACTAAAGACAACAAAGCACTGAGCAAGTAGAGCCCCGCCAACGACGACGCTCCCAGACCGTAATAAAGAAAAGGGATACAACCGATAAGCATGATATTGGCCAGCATATCGGACCCAAAAGCATCCTGGGCGTCGCTGCTCTGTAGCAGTCGTAACCGTACTCGTTGAGCCATAACCATAATGGCGCCCCCCATCAGCGAGCAGCCTACCGCCAGCCAGAAAAAACCTCCTTTTCCAGTCCACAGCAGTAAGTCCGGCTGCAGTAGCACAACGCCAATGAGCAGGAGCCCCACAAACAGAGAGCTCCAAACGAGTAAATTTACCCAACGCAACAGATGGCTGGAATGCCCTGAGTCGCCCTCGTGACGCACCAAGGTAGGCCCTAATGCCTGGGTAAATACCGCCCCCATTATCCCCCCGAGGGCAAAGGCCGAAAAAAGGTCACCGGCCATCTCTCGTCCTGCAAGAAGAACGATAAAAAGCCTGAAGACATAAACCGAAACACCTATTACCGCCGTCGAACCAAAATGCGGTAACAGCAGTTTTAAGTACTTCTTCCCATGAGGCGTTTTTTTAAAGGCTGTCGCGAACATCTTGGGACGAATGCACCAGCAAAGAGGCGAAACGGCCCACACAGCCAGCGACCAGAGGCCAATGGAGCTATCGTAGGACAGCGCCACCAAGACTAAAAAACTTAAAAAACCTTGGGTAAGAAAAAAGCGCAATGCCTGTGCGAACTGGTGTTCATACTCCTGCTCACAGAGAAAGACTTCCGCTAGCCATTCGCACGCACGACGCGCAATCAATAACAAGACAAACAACCAGCCTGAGGCCACCAGCCCCATGCTCAGCACAAAGGCCAGAACGGAGAGAGGAAGTACTAGAAAACAACGCAGACGCAGGATAAAAGCACTGTCCACCTGCCTATTTTTGGCCAGAATGATGCTCCGGGCATTACCGGAAAACGAGAAAAAAAGAGCTACCGTAGCGCCGTGGACAATACCGAAGTCCGCAGCCAGCTCCGGCCTGCCGAACAGGCTCAAGCCGATCATGATAAGCATCATGGCGAAGGTGTTAGCCATGAATGCGGCAGGAAAAACGAATAATTTTTTCACAATATCCTTATGCGCTGAGTGTAAACCTGTCGTAAGCCGACACTGGCTTACTCAGCGTTGAAGTAGATCAATCAGGCGTCGAGCCTGAATTTCCATGTCAAAATTTCGATCAAAATAGGCCCGACCCGCCGCCCCCATTGCCTCTCTCTCTACGTCACTGCAACGATGCATCTCTCGAATCGCGGCGACCAGCGGTAGCACCTGTTCCGCCGGTGAAGAAACGCCTGCGCCGGCTTCCTGGATAATGCGAGCGCCCTCACCGTTCAGACAGGCAATAATAGGTCTTCCAGCTGCCAGATAAGCCTGAATCTTGCTGGGAATTGTCTGTGCAAAGATTGCGTCTGCGTTGAGCGACACCAAAAGTGCAGCGGAACGCTCGAATATCTGCGGCATAGACTGGGGCGGATAACGTCCGGCCAGCACCAGATTATCCAGCCCCAGAAGTGCCTTCTGCGCCTGCAACCACGCCAGCCGGCTACCGCTGCCGACCACTACTAAACGAATATTTGCATCCTCTTTCAGATGCTCCGCAGCTTGCACCAACGTATCCAATGCCTGCGCCGTTCCGAGGTTGCCTGCAAAAACCACACAGAAATGAGCATCCAAAAAATCACTCAGCTCATGTGGAATAGAGACCGCCTCCCCGGGCGAACGCACATCCATGGAGTTAGGGTAGTAAACGATTTTATTGTGATCAGCGTAGCGCAACACTGGTTCCACGAAAGCGTGCGATTGCACCAACAAGGTATCGCAGCAGCGGTAAATACCCCTTACCAGCCACCCCACCGCTCTGAGCACATAGGGATTCTTTACAAAACCGGTAGCTGCGAGGCTTTCCGGCCACAGATCTTGTACCCACAAAGCAAGCTTTGCCTTTTTCAGCCACTTCAGTGGGATCGCTGGAATTGCCTGCAGAATAGGCGACGGCGCGAAGACCAGGATTGCGTCGAATTCTCGTTTACGCAACATCCAGGGCAGAAAGAGCAGGCCGGCAAAGACAAACGACAAGTAATTGAGCATCAGGTTTTTCGCCCCACCCTCTCCTCGGGGCCAGAGCGGTACACGGAGCACATCAATCTTTCCGAGGTAGCGCTCGCGCTGGGTCCCCCTGGCGCAATAGCCATCGAATATCTTGCCATCTGGATAGTTGGGCTTGCCGGTAGCAACCACAACATCATGCCCCTGCTCGGCAAGGGTCCGCACGATATCGTTGATGATGAAACTTTCCGGCCAGAAATACTGGGATAGCATCAGAATGCGCATGACTCAACGACTTGCCTGTGATGAAAGGATATGCCGATATAGATCGAGCATGCGCACGGCATTAGCTTCGATCGAGAATGTATGTTCCGCCCAGGTCCTGGCTTGCGTGCCCAGTTGGCGGCGCCAGACCGGAGCCTCGGCCATCCGCTGCAAGGCATTGGCGATCAGCGTCGGATCGGGCGTCGGCACCGCGAGCCCCGTGACTTCATGTACCAGGGCATCGGGTACCGGATCGGTCACAGCAACGACGCTCGGAACGGAATAGAAAGCCGCTTCGAACACCGGCCGGCCAGCCGCATCCAGGTGCGAGGGGAAACAGAGAATATCCAGTTGCGGATAGAGCGTGCGGACATCGCTCACGAAGCCGAGCAGCTTGACCTGTTCCTCCAGGCACTCACGACGGATCAGCGCTTCGAGCTCGGCACGCATATCCCGCGCGAAGCCAAATTTCCCGAGCACCCAAGCTTTGAAACCAGAGAGCTGGCGCGCGTTCTCGCCAGCGACCAGGCACTCGATACGTACGCCTCGCCCCTTGAGAATACGCATCGCCTCGACCAGCTCGAAGATGCCTTTGAGTGGAATCAGCACCCCCAGAAAACCGACCCTTACCACCTCGTCATCCCCCTTGAGCTCTGAAGCCGGGATTTGCGCGGCGACCTTGAGTCCGTTATGGATGATGCTGAGCGGCAAATTCGGCTCGAGCGTCGCGGCCACCGTATGGTCGATTGCCACTACGGCGTTGGCATAACGACGTAAAAGGGCGTTCACCCAGCGAGTACGCAAGCCAGCACCCGGTTTGCGCTGCAATGAGCGGACATGTACCACCAGCGGTACGCGCAGCATCCACTTGGCAATCACCCCCAGAGGCAACAGGGTGACCTCATTGACGTGGATCAGATCGAAGGGCTCACGGCGCAGGCGCCACAATCCGAGCAGCGAGAACGGCAGCAGGAACAGCTCGCGTAGCAGGATAAGCCAGCGCACCTTGCGATAGTAACCGTAGCGGGTGTTATCGAACTGACTCAGCCCCCTGACCGCTTCTACCTGAAGTCCGGCCTCGGCAAAGGATTGGCAGACCGGTCCAGCGGGCGTCAGCACAGTGCCGCGCACTCCTGCGCCACGCAACATGGCATACAACTCGATCAGGCTTTTCGAGGCACCGCCAAACGCTGCCGCAGGGTGCAAAAACAAGACTTTCAAAAGAAAAACCCTTAACAGATCAGAGCCGGCAGGCTTTATCGAACAGACTCAGGAAGAACGCTTCATCTGATACAGCTTGCGGATAAAGTCCCAGGCAAAGCGCTCGCTGGGATAGGCGTCGTGCGGCTTGGCCGACCTTTGCAGGTAGGCCTCCAGCTGGCTCTCCGTCCACCCCATCTTCTTCAGGAAGTACTTGCGATCACGATCAAGCTCTTCAGACGAGGCATAAGGCGATTGCTGCAGGTGCGACAGTGCCTGCTCGCGGGTCATCTGCCCACTCATCACCAGGGTCGACAGATGCAACTTGCGCTTATCCACATCGAACTTCTGCGGCAGGATGTAGCCCTGATAGAAGCGTGTAAACACTGATTCGTAGTGTTTGTATGGGTAGCGCTTGTAGGCGTATTTGTCTTCAAGCAAATCCAGCGCCGCATCCTTCTGGTAATCATAGAAATCGAGGAACGACACCCACTTGATACCGCGCAATACACGGTTGTAGATGTAGCCCAAGGTTCCCATGATCGGGAAAGTCCTGATGCGTACCGAATTGCGACGGGCGATCGCCTTGATGTTGCGCTTATCCCACTTGCGCCAGTTCCAGTCCTCAGGCATCGGCATGCCCTCGGTTGCCGAATTGCTTCCGGAAAGGATGTACTTGATACCGTAGCGCCGGGCTTGTTCGTAGTTCACCGCCAGCATGGCGTTGTCGTAGAGAAGCTCCACGTCAATCACATCGGCGTCGAAGAACGACTGCATCAGCCCCTTGTACTCAGGCCAGTCGATAACATGTGTGTACAGGTCGACACCAAGACTGGTCACCAGATTCTTGATGTTGTTGACCGCCAACTCCGAGTTCCAGTTATTGTCCATGTGCACAGCCAATGGCCGAAGGCCCTCGGCCAATGCGAGATGAATTACATAGGAGCTGTCGACTCCACCTGAAAGCCCGATGATGCAGTCGTACGGCTTGCCCTCACCGGCCTTTTTCACCTGTTCAATGAAAGCCTTGCGACGTTGCGCACGTTCGGTTTCCTGAGCGAAAACCACGCCGTTGACGCGCTCCTGAAAATACGTGCAGAAATTGCAGATGCCCTGTTCATCAAAAGATATACCGGATGCACTGTCATCCATTACGCAGCGGGTACAGACCCTGTGTTCTTTAGGAAACATCTTTACCCCTGAAAAGCGACTCGAGCTCTGAATATTTTGGATAGCTGATGAGCACCGCACGGTGCGGCCCCTGGAGCACAAAGAGGCTGCCCGCAGCAACGGCAGAAGCGCCAGCCTTGGTCGCCTCCACAAAATCTTGCAGTCCGGCAGCACCACCCAACGCAATCAGTGGCACATCCACGGCCTGCGCGGCGCTTTGAATCAAGCGCAGATCATACCCTTGCTGCATGCCGTCACGGTCAACCGAATTCAGCAGCACCTCTCCGGCCCCCGCCGCAACCAGCTCCTGGAGGGCCGAAAGCCAGTCATTTCCGAGTGAGCGACGCGCCGAAGACGACCACAGACGATAGCGCCCGAGCCAGTCCCGCTTGACGTCAACGGATACCACGACGCTCTGGCTGCCAAAACGCTCGGCGATCTCGGTGACCAGCCTCGGATTGCCCAGCACGGAGGTCTGCAGGATAACTTTCTCCACCCCGGAAGAAAAAATGCGCCGCGCTTGCTCGATCGTAGAAATACCACCGCCGTAGCCCAATGGCATGAAACACTCGGCGGCAATGCTCTCGATCAGCGCGTAGTCGGGCTCACGACCCTGACGGCTGGCATCGATGTCGAGCACCACCAGTTCGTCCACTTCCTTCTCATTGAAGATGCGAATGGCATTGACCGGGTCACCGACGTACTTGTGCTTGCCGAACTTCTGGGTCTTGACCAGACCCCCCTCGCGCAGCAGCAACGCGGGTATCACACGATGCTTGAGCAAGTCACACCTCGATAAAATGTCGGAAAAGTTCCATGCCAAACCTGTGGCTTTTTTCCGGATGGAACTGGAAGCCCCAGATATTCGCCCGCCGGAACGCGGCGACGAACGTTTCACCGTGTTCGCACTGCAGCAGGACATCCTCGGGATCAGTGCATTCAACCCGGTAAGAGTGCACGAAGTAAAAACGTCGCGGACTTTCCGATAGCGGCAACAGAACATCTGCGCGCATCTGATGCACTTCGTTCCAGCCCATGTGCGGCACTTTGAGCGCTACATCTTCCGGCCGGAAACGTTTCGCTTGGGCATCGATCCAGCCGAGTCCGGGCAATTGGCCTTCCTCGCTGCCACGAGTCAGCAACTGCATGCCCAGGCAGATGCCCATGATGGGCACTTGGCGTTCGAACACAGCTTGCTCCAGCGGCGCGACCCAGCCGGCATCGCGCAGGTTACCCATGCAATGATCGAAGGCCCCTACGCCGGGCAGGATGAGCTTGCCAGCATCGGCCAATTGCTCGGGCGAGCGGATGATCTGCGCCTCTGCGCCGACGTGCTGAATCATGTTGACGACCGAGGCCAGATTGCCGCAGCCATAATCGATCACAGAAATTTTTTGCACGGCCAGTATTCACTATCGAATTAGGTTGCTTCGCTTTCAGGCCAGTGCCACCCCGCATCAGGCCCGCTCAAAGCGAGGCAGGATACCCTGTTCTGATCCATTTTGCCGGCCAGCAAGGCCAGGAACGCAGGCTCTTTTCTCTCAGAAATATTCAGCTACTGCTTTTCACGTGTGTTCAGAGCTTTCCGGCGCCGCAATCAATCACGGAAATCTTGCGCTTACTCATTCGCCGCCATCGCCTTGTCCAGCAACGCCTGGATTCCACCTCGTGGGATATCGAGCGTTGAGGTTTCCCGAGTGCAAGAGAGTTTTTCTTCAATCCATGACTCGATGGAATCAACATTCTGATCCACAACAGTCGCAATACCGGAGCGCCGCTCATGCTCGTACATGTTTTCGATAACCCCACCTTTATTCAAGTAAGGATTCAGCAGCGCCGAGGGCAACCCGAACCACGAGGCCTCAATCACTACAGAGCTCATGTCGGTAATATGCAAGTCAGCCTGAGAAAGAATAAGTGGAAGTGGTATTGAACTTGCCTTACGCCACTCAACTCCGACAAAGCCCCCAAACTCATCGGACAAATACTCCTCGCAAAACTTTCCTTCATCCCCCGTCAACTGTACAGGGTGCAGACGCAGCAACCAGTTATATCGGCTATGAGTTCGCTTGATTACAGACTCCAATGCCTTACACATTATCTTATTGAAGTCGCTTTCCGGGTAATAGTGAAGATGAAGCCCCCATTGCAGAACTACTAGGACAACTGGCTTGCCATCAGAAAAAATATGGCCATTCCTGACCGCTTCCTGAACCAATTGATCTTTATCATCCGGGTACTGGAATCGCTGGAACCAAGGGTGTCCGACTACACTCACTGTTGCACCCCGGCCAGGGGCCCAGTCTTGCAAATCCCGGCTGCTTTGTTCATCCCAACACAGAAAACCGCTAGGTAGATCTGTGGCAGAGACCTCTTTGGGTAAAGTTTCACCGTACCACTTGTCATCTCTGCTAATTACACCATGCTGAATGTCATACACGGGGATATTCAAAACCCGGCAGGCCCTACACAATCCAAGATCAGGCTGTATCCCTACCACCACTCTTGGTTTAACCAGCTTTAAAACTTTCAACCATATCGCCGCTTTTTTTGAAACCCCCCACTCATTACTTCTTGCTCCGCCCACAAAAATAGATAACACGCGCTTTAGCAGTGAAACCATGATGAACGAGCGATTGAACACCACCGGAGAGTTAAAGGCCTGCTCTCCCGTTAATCGACTAAATGGTGCGGCGACCGACTGCACACTTAATTTTCTGAAAAAACAGCTTTCTACTACGGTGTCAATTATTGGCGAATAGGCTTTCCCACCATATTGATACCCACAGTCGGCATCGTGCCGAACAACCAGCACATCGGCTTTATTAAGGCCTGACCAGCCACTTTTATGAAGTACCACTAAAAGAAACAGCTTGAACCGTGCGATGATCCCTTTCATTTACCCAGAGATTCCAAAATAAACTCACACTGTTTGAAGTCCATATAATTATCGATATCCACCGACTTATCAACTGACATTATATGTGCCCGACTATTTGGCATAAAAAAACCACGCGCCTGAAGAAAGTCATTCGTTTTCGCCATGTAAATGGCACCATTCAATCGATAGTAAACGGGCAGATCCTGACTTCGTTGATTGAGTAGTTCCGGACGCAAAAAATTATCCATCAGCCCTTCAGGCCCCAATGTATTGCTCCACAACGGCGAATGCTCGCACGGACACACACTGACGATACTGTCGGCTTTCGTATCATTCATGCATCGCACAGCTTCGCGAATGTCCTGCGCCTCACGCAGGGGCGAAGTGGGTTGCAAGAGCATCACCCGTGCCGGCTTGATTCCCTCTTGCGCCATATGCTCCAGCGTGTGAACCAGCACATCGAAGGTAGTCGCAGTATCACTTGCCAAATACTCCGGACGCCGCACCGTGCGAAGACCGAGTCGCTCCCCTTCGGCCAGAATTGCATCGTCATCACTACTGATTACCAGCAAGTCAATCATCTGGCTTTCCAAAGCCGCTTCAAGCGTCCAACGGATCAACGGCTTGCCACATAAATCCAACAAATTTTTTCCTGGCAGACGCTTACTGCCTGCCCGAGCGGGCACCACCGCGAGGATGTCCACATTGTGGATGGACTTACCCATTGAATAGCCCTGTTATGTCGGATTGCGCACGCTGGAAATCTTCCATTCGGCCGATATCGAGCCAGTACTCATGTATGGGAAACATATTTACATCTTCGCCCTGCTCAATCTGCTGTCCAAGCAATGTTGGCATGTCGATATGAGTACCAGGGCTCACGCTTTTCACCAGTTCGGGCGAGAGTAAGTAAATCCCGGCATTGATAAAGAACCGATGCACCGGTTTCTCCACCATCGAGCAGATTCGATGCCCCTCACTCTGAATCACACCATAGGGTACGCAGTGCTCGTACTCACGCACGCACATAGTCGCCACTCCTGGATGCTCCTGATGGAACTCCAGCAGGTTCTGAAAATTAAGGGTCGTGAGCAAGTCGCCGTTCATCATGAACATCGGCAAATCGATCTCGTCGTGCGGCAATAATCCTAGCGCCCCACCGGTCCCCAAGGGCTCTTCTTCATGAACATAGCGGATACTGACTCCCCACCGACTACCGTCCCCGAAATATTCACGAATCATTTCCGGCATGTAGTGAGTAGAAACAAAAAACCGATGAAAGCCAGCATTGATGAAACTCTCGAGGATCAGTTCGAGAATGGGTTTATCACCCACCTTCAGCAGCGGCTTTGGACAGTTATGGGTCAACGGACGCAGGCGTGAACCAAAGCCACCCGCCATTAGAAATACAGGGTTGTCACACTGTTTTTTTTGCAGGAGTCCGTGAAGAGTTTCAAGCCCGACGACGCGCCGCTGCGAGTCGATGACAGGCAACTGCAGCAATTGGTGCTTTTCCATTACCGACAGGATACGTTCCTTGCTCCAGCCTCGCTCAACGGTCTGCGGCGAAGCACACATGACCTCGCTCACCTTAATATCCAGCGGCAGGTGTTTGAGCAAGCTGCGCCGCACATCACCATCAGTTAAGGTACCCAGCAGGTGCCGTTCGGCATCTACAACCAGAACAATGCGCAAGGCCACGCGATCAAGTGTCGCAACAGCCTCTTCAAGAGACGTCTCCGGGCCTATGAGCACTGATTCCCACTGTTGCATAAAAATACTCCTAGTCGTCTCGCGGGGCGGCTTTTTTGCGCGCCGCGGGACCTAACAAAATTTGTCGAGCCGCGAGGTCCCGAGCCAGCACGGCCCCTGCCCCAACGACGGCGTCCTCTCCAACCGTCAGTCCTTGGATCACGGTTGCACCACCGGCAATAAAGGCACGATCCTGCACCTGAACGCCGCCACAGAGCGTGGCGCCAGGTGCCACATGAACATTCGCACCCAGGCAGCAGTCATGGTCGATGCCAGCCCTGGTGTTGATGATTGAATTCAAACCAATGACCACGTCCGCCTGAATCACCACGCCGGCCATGATTTGTACGCCTTCATGCAAGATCGCCGTATTGTCGACCCACGCCGTCGGATGTACCAGAGCGGGGAACTGGAAGCCCTTTGCTTTCAGACTCGCAAAGATTTTGCGGCGCGCCTTGCCACCCACAAGCTGTCCGACACCATTGATCAGCCCTACAGACTCAGGATCCAATGTGTCGAGGGCCTCATCACCACCCAACACCCTGATCCCTCGCCAATGACTGACGCCCTGACTGGACAACACCGGATCGCATACACCAAGCAGCTCTAGCCCGGCTGCCTGGGCAAGCGACAGCAACACCTTCGCATGTCCACCCGCCCCTAACAGCACCAGCGATTTGCAGTGGTTCACGGCTCGATGCTCTCACCCGCCTCATAGGCTCGTACGGCGCGACGGCCGACCAAACCCCACAAAGCCGTTGGCGGCAAGCCGTGCCCGCTCCGGGCAGTGGTTAAATGTTCCCGTTCGAACACTGCTCCTTCTGCTATTTCACAAGCCGCAACGACCGTTTGGCGTGCAGCCCTGCGAGTATCCCATTCGCTGACTTGCGGCGCTTTGGCCCCATCACCTATCGCCCGCTGAAGGGCGCGTATATCAGCTACCATCGACTTGAGCTCATCAGGCTCAAGAGAGGCTTGGTGATCCGGTCCTGGTAGTGAACGATCCAGGGTGAAATGTTTTTCGATAACCCGTGCTCCGCGGGCAACCGCGGCAATCGAAATCAAGCCACCCTCCGTATGATCGGAGTATCCGACATCAAGTCCAAAGGCTGCTGCCAGGGTATCCATCGCTCTGAGATTTACTTCATCCCAAGGAGTCGGATATTGAGAAGTGCAGTGAAGCAATACGACGTGCCCCTGCAGTTTTTGCCGCGATTCGCGATTCCCCCAGCAACGCCAGACATCATCCATATCCGTCGGTTCTTCACTGAACTCCAGCGCATGTGCAACTATGGCCAGCGCTGTTTCCACTTCCGTGAGCGTCGCCATACCGGTGGACAAGATCAGTTTTTTGCCTGTCCGCGCAAACTGCCACAGGAGCGGGCCGTTAGTCAGCTCGCCTGAAGGCACTTTGAATAAAGGCATGTCCAGACCGCAAAGAAAAACCAGACTATCGGAGTCAAAGGCCGTAGAAAGAAATTCGATGCCTTTCTGTCGAGCGTAACTTTGCAACTCAGCGTGCCATGCCCGCGGCAGCTCCAACTTCTTGAGCATCGCCAACTGACTTTCGGCTTCGTCCGTACTTTTTTTCTGGTAAGCCGCTTTGGGGGCATACTTCGAAGCAAGTCGTGCGGCATCGAATGTCTGGAACTTCACAGCATCGGCACCGGCAGCTGCCGCCGCGTCTACCAGAGCGAAGGCCAACTCCCGGTCACCGTTATGATTCACGCCTGCCTCGGCGATGATGTAAACCGCATCTCTGTCGGACTGCTTCATAGGTCAGCTCAGATCATGGAATGATTTGTAGAACGTCCCGTCGTAACTCTCCAGGACATTCATGATTGCCTCGGCGGCATTACCCTGCCCGTAAGGATTGACCGTTTTCTTGCAAGCGTCTGCAAATTCCTTTGATAACGCCTGCCGAAGAGCCTGCTCAATCGAGGCGGTATTCGGCTCGCAATGTAGTACGGAGTCTGCGGCCAAGCGCCCTTTCTGGCGCACACCGATATTGACCGTAGGAACTCCAAATGCCGGGACTTCGATAATCCCGCTAGAGGAGTTTCCGACCACGGCAGATGCCATGGAAACAGCACTCAGATAACGTCTGAAACCCAGTGAAGGAATCGCCAGCACCCGTTCAGGCTGGCGTTGTGCATAGGCTTCGAGCAAAGGAATAATAGACCTGCCACCGTTATCGGCATTGGGATAAGTAAGGATGATCTGCTGCTCTGGAAACCTGTCCAATGCATCGAGCAGTGCGGTGAAACTTTGTTGCGGATCTTCGTCCAACAGGGTAACCGGGTGATAAGTGACCAACAGGTAGGGTGACTTCAACGCAAAACCGAGGCTTTCGCGAAGTTGATCAAAGTCCATTTTCGGGCCGCGCCGAAGATGATCAATACCTACTGCACCGACATTGAAAACGCGCTCGGGCGATTCGCCCATCTGAATAACACGGCGTCGGTAGGGTTCAGTTGCAACAAAATGCAAATACGCCATCTTCGTAATGGCATGACGAATGGCATCGTCGTACGCCCCCTCTGTTATTTCTCCGCCATGCAGATGCGCAACAGGAATACGCATGACCAATGCGGCCTGGACAACCGCCAATGCTTCAAAACGATCGCCAAGAACGACCAACATGTCTGGACGCAGCCGATCCAGGGCATCGGCAAACCCCATAGTACCGACACCGATGGATTTTACTGTCCCGACCGGGGTATCCGAGGACAGCAGCATCTCCACCTTGGCGTCGATATCGAAACCATCTTCGACGATCTGCTTCCAGGTTTCACCGAACTCAGGTGACAGGTGCATACCGCTGACAATGACCTGCAACTGGACATGTGCACTTGATTGAAGATCTTTCATCAACCAATAGAGCAGTCCGTACTCTGCCCTGGATCCGGTGAAGACTGCGATTGTTCGTTTCACTCCGACAGCTCCGGCACAACGCTGCTTGGGAGATTCACTATACGCGCGGCTAGCCATTCAGCGTTTGTAAGGTCACCATGAGGGCAGCGCGCATAAAGAGGCAGATGATTCATCAGCTTCCAGATTGGACGGGTCATTACACCACTGTCGTTGGTAGCTTTGAGTAGTGCGTCACGTTGTTCCCTACTTTCGCAAATAACAGCGTTTAACCAGTAGTTGGATCGGCAGCCTTCAGGCTCTGTGAAGAACTGCAGATCACTGCCTTCGAGCGCCTGTGCATAACGAGATGCGAGTGCGCGCTTGGACTCTATGAAGTTCTCCAATTGCTCAAGCTGAGCACAACCAAGCGCCGCATTAAGGTTGGGCAGTCGATAGTTGTAGCCTAACTGGTCATGGAAATATTCGTAGGGGTGAGGCTTCTTGGCGGTAGTAGTGAGGTGCTTGGCCAATACGCCCAACTCTTCATTGGCCAGGATCATCCCACCACCACCGGTGGTAATAATCTTGTTGCCATTGAAACTCAGAGTACCCAAGCGACCGAAACAGCCTGTGTGTCGTCCCTTATACAGACTACCCAGAGACTCGGCCGCATCTTCGACCAAAACCAGACCCCATCGACCGCATAACGCCACCAGGTCATCAAGCTCTACTGGATGCCCAAACGTGTGCATGGGAAGGCAGGCTCTGACAACTTGACCCGTTGCCTTGAGCCGACAGAGGCCGTCAGAGCCTGCTTGCGCGTTCTCTTCCAACCATATTTCGAGCGCTTTCGACGAGAGGCCCAATGTGTGCCGATCAACGTCGACAAAGACCGGCTCGGCACCGCAATACGCTATCGCGTTACAAGTGGCCACGAAGGTTAACGACTGCGTAACGACCAACTCGCCAGGTTTAACGCCGGCCAACAATAGCGCTGCGTGCAGCGCTGCCGTTCCGTTGACTGTCGCAATAGCCCTCGGGCTGCCGGTATAAGCAGCCATATCGCGCTCGAAGCGGTCGACGAAAGCCCCCACGCTTGAAACAAAGGTCGACTCGATGGTTTCCACCACGTAATCACGCTCGTGCCCCAGAAAAACAGGAGCGTGAAGTGGAATGAAATCATTCGTACGGTACTGAGCCCGCACGAACTGGATTAGTGAGTCGAACATAGAAGAGCCTCAGACGTTGTAGATGTCGGCTTTGTATTTTGCCAGGTTCTCTGGAAGGGTTAACCAGTCAATGGTTTCCTGCAGTCCCTGACGAATGTTGTATTTGGGCTCAAAACCCGTCAATCCTTTGATCTTCGTATTGTCGCACCATAGACGGAACACTTCCGATTTTCCCGGACGAATGCGCTGTTCATCTGTGAGGAACTCGACATCACTGCCCATCAGCTCACGAATCAGATTCAAGGTATCGCCTACGGAGATTTCGTAGTTGGAACCGATGTTCACTGTTTCGCCAATGGCTTCGCTGCATCGTGCAAGCTCCAGGAATCCACGGCACGTATCGGCAACGTAATTAAAGTCGCGAGTAGGCGTAGTGTCACCCAACTGGATCTGCTTTTTCCCGCTGGCGATCTGCGTAATGATAGTAGGGATCACCGCTCTGGCAGACTGGCGCGGGCCATAGGTGTTAAAAGGACGCGCAATAGTGAGAGGCAAGTCGAAAGCGTTGTAAAAACTCATCGCCATCGCATCGGCGCCTATTTTCGAGGCGCTATAAGGCGACTGGGCCTGCAATGGGTGCTTTTCATCGATTGGCACGTATTGAGCGGTGCCATACACCTCACTGGTGGAGGTGTGAATAACCCGTTGCACACCATTTTCCAGTGCTGCCTGGCAAATGTTCAAAGTACCTTTGATGTTTGTATCGACATAACTGTCGGGAGCAACATAGGAGTAAGGAATAGCGATCAATGCCGCGAGATTGAAAACCACATCGACATCTTTTGTGATGTGCTTGCAGTAATGGGGATCACGCACATCACCACTGAGAACTTCAATGCTCGACAAACAGTCAACACTTTCCAACCATCCCCAGTAATTGAAGGAATTATACTGGGAAAGCGCTTTTACCTCGTACCCTTCACGCACAAGCAGTTCGGTAAGGTGCGACCCGATAAATCCATCAGCGCCTGTAATCAATGCTTTCACAAACGACCTCCTCTCTTCAAAATGGCTCAGGCTTTCCAGATAGGCTTTTTCAATACCCAACCATCGGCTGTATTTTCCCAAAGATGTGGCGTTCTGAATTCTTCAATGACATCAGCAAAACGCTGCTCAGTAATACCCATATATTCAAGGCATTGCTTCTGATAAATCTGCGGGAATTCGCCATCGAAACGCTTGATCAGCGATATACCTTCATCGCGGGTAATATCACCATTACGAATTTCTTGCGCAGCATCATAAGTGGCACGACCAATGCCGAACTTGGTATAGGTCGTGTAATAGTGCAACCAGTCGATCATATCATCCAAAGAGCTATACTTACTGAAGCTGCCCTCGGTTCTAAAATCATTCGGCATGAAGTCTGAGTTCTCAACCGAAAAATAATAGGTTTCCTGAGGATGCCACTTCATATAGTAACCAAGGTAATGAACCTCGGTACCAACTTCCTGAATCTTATATGGATCCACAGGCAAATAGGCTTCTAGATCAGCTGCGGTAAACTTGTATTCTTCCATCAACTGCGTGGCGCTGACGCCACCAAGATAGAGCTCACTCAGTTGGTTTTCCGCTGTGTAGTATTTCGGATCGCGCTCAGGCTTATCATTGTCCAGAATCGCATTGCCATACTCAGCCTCATTCTCCCCAAACACCACCAGCGGTATATCGAGCAGGGCAGACATTTTCGGCGCCAGATTCTTTTGACCGAGAATAAATGGCTGAAAAGGATGGCAAAGCTTCTCGAAGGCCAATCGCGTCAAAGTGCGGTGGACTTTCTTGTTCTGGTGGTAGGTGTAGTTGGCAAAACCTGCGTTGATCCAGGCATCGAAGTTACGACGGCCGATCTCTGTGTAGATAGCTGGCGGCCAAGTCACCAAGATAGGGTTCATGTTGTACTTGAACTTAAGGACATGAGCAGCCATGACACTATCCTTGCCACCACTTCCCGGCACTACTACGTCATAACGCCCGTCATTTCGACGATGGCGATCACAAAGCTCCCGTAACTCACGCTCGCGATCGTTCCAGTCAATGCTTTTCTTCTTTTCCGCAAAGTTACAGGCGTCGCAGACGCCATGTTCATCGAAGAAGATTGCTTTCTTGATCTCGCCAGGTTGATTCTTGAACTCAACAGTCGAAGACGGCCGCTGATTGTTCATTGCGCATTTTTTACAGAATTGGATATTTAACGGAAGACCGTAGCGTCCAAACGACTCTTGATTTTTCATTCCGGACTCACAGAGCTAAGAAGTTTTCAAAAACACGAATACCGGCTTGGCGACTTTTTTCCGGATGGAACTGCAAGCCAAAAATATTCTCACGCTGTACACCAGATACGAACTGATGCCCCGCATACGTTGTCAGCGCAATGACGTCTGTATACTTTTGTACTTCGAACGAATGCATAAAATAGAATCGATCTTTATCGCTGACGCCTTTCAATAAAGGGCTGTCATCGACGACCGACAAAGTATTGAAACCCATATGGGGCACAACGCCTTTGCACTGCATTTGTCTGACCTCGCCAAGCATCAGGCCGAGCCCTGCAGTCTCACCGTACTCGAAACCCACTTTACTGAGCACTTGCATACCGAGGCATATTCCGAGCAATGGGCGACCCGTTTCCGAGTACTGGACAATCGCCTCAGACATACCGGAAGCCGTAAGCTCTCGCATTCCATCGACAAAGCTGCCTACCCCGGGAATTACTAATTTATCAACACCCACGAGATCCTGAGGATGCTTGATCACCTTTGCGCTAGAGCCCGCACACTCAAGTGCCCTGACAATACTGAACACGTTACCCGCAGCGCCGTAGTCAACCACTCCAATCTGCTGACTCATACCGCCACCTCCACACCATGCTCAATCAAGAATCGTTTTACATCACTAATCGTGGTTTTTTCATAATGCAGCACTGAAGCCAATGCTATGCCGCTCGGGCCAGCCTGCTGCGCCACGTCAAGAATGTCTGCCAGCGTCCCGGCACCACTGGCCGCAACCACAGGGATATTCACGGAATCCACTACAGCTTTAATCAAATCGATATCGAATCCGCGTTGACGCCCATCGCAATCAACCGATTGCAGCAGGATTTCTCCCGCCCCACGGGATTCAGCCTCTTTGGCCCACTCGACAACATCCCGGCCAGATGGAATTCGACCACAGTCGGTATAACAGGTCCAGCTGCCGTCAGGGAGAGACTTGGCCTCAATATTGACGACGACCGACTGCCCACCAAAAATTTTGGCGGCGGCATCAATTATTGAAGGGTCCTCATGAGCCCCAGTGTTTATCACTACTTTATCCGCGCCATGGTGGAAAAGTTTTGAAAAGTCATCAGTGCTACGCACCCCACCACCCACCGCGAAGGGGACGAGAATCCGCTTAGCCGTTTCAGAAATGAAGTTGTACAGAATTTCTCGCCTATACAGGCTAGCTACTATATCAATATAGGATATTTCATCCGCACCTTGCTCATAGTACTTAAAAGCCAGATCGTCAGGGCTTCCTATCTTACGCAACCCTTCAAAGTGAACCGGCTTCACAACCTGTGGAGGCTTGACATCCAGCTTTGCAATTATTCGCATACATCACTCTCAAAAAATTAACTAATAATCTAAAATCTAAAATCTAAAAACCCCATGAAAAGCTTATGTATTTCATGAGATTGTTTTTTTCCTGATAAGCCTTGCCGGAACTCCCCCCCAGATTTCATCTGACGGAATATCTTTGGTAACCACAGAGTTCGCACCAACCACCGAGTTATTTCCTATTGTCAGGTCAGGGTTGATGAATACATTCGCCCCAACCCAGCAAAAATCGCCAATTACCACGTCTCCCTGCTTCTCCGGCACTTGCGCTTGAGAATAATCCGCATCAGCGACTGAAGAGTGTGTATAAATCCTTACATTATGGGAGATTCGGCAACCTGAGCCGATTCTTACGACGCACCCGCTTGCTGCCTGGATGGTGGACAGTTCACCTATGTAACTATCCTCGCCCACCTCAATTCTGCCTTCACCGTAGAACTGAATGTAAAACCCATTGAATCTGAAGGACTCGTTCAAGCCATATTTCGCTCGATAGGTGGCATACATCACTCTCCAAGACAAGGAGCGGATAAAATTCAGCCCTCTTGAAATGAATATCAACAGAGAAAGTCTCATTTTGCAAAACCTCGCTTTGCAACCAATGACAGTGATAAAACCACCTCAAACCACGGCATTTTGTGAATTCGCATGGAGAGTAGCCAGGCAAATAAAAACAACAAACCCTCTGACAGCGCATACGCCATCGCGGCACCTTTCAACCCGAAAAGCTTTACAAAAGCCATGGTTGCAACAATAGAAAAAACTCCTGTGCACACCGTCACTAGAGAGACGCTGCTCGTACGGGATGAGAAGAAAAAGAACCCTGCAACAGAGAGATACATTCCTTTAAAGGTCTGTCCCAGAAAAAACCAGAAAATAATGCTCTGCGCCGCTGCAAAATCCTCACCAACGACGTCCAGAAAAAACAGCTGACAAAAGATGCTTGCCACAATTGCCAGTACCAAAAAAGCTAACCAAACTATGTAAGTAACCCCTACTACCTCAAGACGCGCATCGGATGTATCCAGCTTCAACTTGGCGTACAACCACGGCCCATAGACCTTGACAAATGCGTCGGCAACCAACCCCATGATCATGCCGAATTGCAATGCTAGCGTGTAGATACCCACAGCCTGCACGCCCAGCATATTCCCAATAATAAAACGATCTGCCACCACCATCACCAAGCCACCAATAACGTGTGGGATAAGGGGCACACCAAATTGGAGGGCGTCCGCAATCTGCCTCTCTTCAGCGCGGGGGCGACTGATCTCTTTACTTAAAAAAAGCCAACATAAAGCCAGGCCTCCAAACGCTGCTGTAGCCACAACCTGACCCAGGACTCTCCCCTCCCAAGTCATCAAAAATCCAAAGATGAAAAGTAGAGATAACCCTGCATTCAGCAGGCCTTGGGATACCTGAAAAACGCCGTACTGCTTCGCAGCACCACCCACTTGCCAAAGCGTGAGTTTAATATTTATCAGAAATTGAAACCCTGACACCAAAACCGCAACCAGAAGCCACTCAAAAGGTAAATTACTCGGATCAACTAGCCATTTTCCAAATATTCCGACTAATGAAAGCACTACAGCAGTGCTTACAAACAGAATACCAACACAGGCGCCTACATACCGTGCCAATGCAGCCTTCTCTAACTCAAAATAACGCACCCCTATCGCACCGTGCACGCTCAGACCGGTCAGGGTCCCAAAGAGGCTCACCATGACACCGAACATGGCCACAACCCCATAATCAGCGGGAGTCAAAGCCCGCGTCAAAAAAGGTAGCAACAGAAAAGGAATGCCGGCATTAACTATATTTGCACCTAGAAAAATGCCCGCATTACCGAACAGTCTTATACTCATTCACGTTCACTTACTGGAGAACTTAATGCGCCTTTCATTGCATTTTTCAAACCCGAAGTCACCTGCTCAAGAATTGAAGCTGCATCTGCACTCATGGGAAGACTCATGACTTGTTTGGCAATGGCGCTGGAAACAGGAGTATCCAGCGGAGAGCCAAAGGAGCAGTAAACAGGTTGCTCATTCAACGGCACAGGGTAATGAACTGCCGTAGGAATACCTACCAGCCCGAGGGATTCTTGCAATCGCTCGCGATCTTCCACTAACACCGTATATTGAGCAAACATACTAGTGCGATCAGTCTTTTGCTGAACTCGATGAATACCCATCTCATCCATCAGCCGGTTATAACTGGCCCCCACCTCAATGCGCTGTGCGACTTCCCACTCGAAACGCTCAAGCTTCGCCAGAACAATTGCGCATTGAAGGGTGTCCATTCGTCCACCCAAGCCAACGCGGGTATGCCAATAACGCTTGCTTTGGCCATGTACACGGATTTCTCGACAGGCTTGAGCAATCGAGTCGTTGGAAGTGAAAATCGCCCCGCCATCGCCATAACAGCCCAACGGCTTGCTTGGGAAAAAACTGGTGCAGCCAATAGTCGACAAGTTACAGCTCTTGCTTCCTTTGTAGTCGGCTCCAAAACTCTGCGCAGCATCCTCAATGACCGGAATGTTGCCATGACGAGCGGCAATTGCATTGATCTCATCCATGTCTGCTGGCTGCCCATAGAGACTGACCGGCATGATGGCTTTGGTTCTAGCGGTAATAGCCGCTTCTATCTTGCCGGCGTCTATATTGCAGGTCTCTGAATCGATATCGACAAAAACCGGCCTGGCGCCGAGCAGGACAATGACTTCGGCAGTCGCTGCAAATGTGAAGGGCGTGGTAATGACTTCATCGTCACGGCCGATTCCTAGCGCCATCAAGCTGATGAGCAGAGCATCAGTGCCACTCGACACCGTAATGCAGTGCTTGGCACCGGTATAGCTTGCAAGTCGCTCTTCGAGCTCTGCCACTTCGGGACCCATGATGTATTGGCCATGCTCCAGCACATCATTGATCCGACGTTGAATCTGCGGCTTGAGCGCCTGATATTGGGTCTTGAGATCTACGAAGGGAATAGTCATGCGCCAAGGTACTCCAGATGCTCACCAACCAATCGATAGCGTTGTGCTGTATGCGGACAGGTGAACTCACCCTCGCCGGTTAGAGGAAGCTCAACGCGCTCACCTTGCTGGCTCATCCAGCCAATCTGTTTCGCCGGGACACCCGCGACCAGGGCATAAGGTCTGACATCGCGATTGACGACGGCGCCTGCTGCCACGAAGGCGTACTCACCAATCGTTACGCCGCAAACTACCGTGGAGTTTGCCCCGAGTGTCGCGCCCTTCCTCACAAGGGTGTCACGATATTCCTCTTTGCGCGACACGGCACTCCGAGGGTTATAGACATTGGTGAACACCATGCTCGGTCCACAGAAAACGTCATCCTCGAGTGTGACGTTGTCATATACCGAAACGTTGTTCTGAATCTTGACGTTATTGCCGATCACTACGCGATTGCTCACGAATACGTTCTGCCCCAGCGAACAACCCTCACCGATTCGAGCACCCGCGCAGACATGTACAAAATGCCATATACGCGAACCCGCTCCGATCTGCGCACCTTCGTCCACAATGGCGGAAGTATGTACCTGATAGCTCATGAGGGTCTCAGCGACTTAAAGTTTTAAGGAAAGGATGACCTTCATCGCCTTGCACATTGCTGATCGCAGAAGAACGAATGGTATTCACGGTCTCCACACAGTGACGCGCATCTTCGATACCGTAGCCACGACCGGCGAGGATTTCCCGATAACTGGTGGTATGCAGGTCGGTAAAGCCTTCCGAGAATTCCATCTCGTCTCCGTCAACAGTGATTGAGCGGTAGGTCGGCTTTTTACCCTTAACCGAATCTGGCAGATCCTGCGCATCAATAGACAGGAACCAACGCACCCGGGCCTTTTCGTATTCCAGGTAGCCAGCTGCTTTGTAATCATTGGCAAAGTGCACCACGTTACGCTGCAGTTTGCCGAAGATGAAATGCAGCATGTCGTAGAAGTGCACGCCGATATTGGTCGCAACACCATAGGACTTGCGTGGATCGCCCTTCCAGCTCTCCATGTACCACTTGCCCCGGGAAGTGATGTAGGTGAGTTCTACATCGTATTTACCGTCGCGAGACTCACGGGCAACTTTCTCTTTGAGATCGAGAATGGCCTGGTGATGACGCAGTTGCAGGATGTTGTAGACGCGCTTGCCCGTCTCACGCTCGACCAGCGCCAGTTCGTCCAGGATTTCAGGCGTGGGAACCAGGGGCTTCTCGCAAATCACATCACAACCAAGGCGCAGACCCGCCGCAATATGCGAATGGTGCAGGTAGTTTGGCGAGCAGACCGCAACGTAGTCCAGGGCAGTCGCCGGATCGCGCTTGAGTTGCCAGGCGTGTTCATTGAAACGCTCGAACTGAGTGAAGAACTCGCTCTGCGGAGACAGGCTGTCAATGATCCCTACAGAATCATTGATGTCGTAAGCCGACACCAACTCGTTACCGGTGTCTTTGATTGCGCGCATGTGCCGAGGGGCGATGTAGCCGGCAGCGCCGATAAGGGCGAAACGTTTCAAAGGGAACACTCCAGCAATCAGGCTTTGATGATATGAGCTTCAGGGGTGCGGTATTTGCCGCGACTGTCCACCACCAACTGTGCGTGTTGGCGAATCAGCTCATAGTCGAATTTATCGTGATCGGTGGCCAGAACGACGGCATCGAAACTCGCAATATTTTCAGCGGTCAGCGCTTCGCTGGACAGATTGAAGTGGTGCTCGCGCATCTTCGGGAAAACCGGGACGTGCGGGTCGCTGTAAGCCACCACACAGCCTTTGGCTTCGAGCAACTCCATGATCTCGACGGAAGGTGACTCACGCATGTCGTCGACGTTTTTCTTGTAGGCAATACCCAGCACCAACACCTTGCTACCGTTCAAGGCCTTGCTACTGTTGTTGAGGCCGTCCATCAGCTTGCTGACCACATACTCGGGCATGGCCTTGTTGACCTCGCCGGAGAGTTCGATGAAACGCGTATGCAAACCGTACTCGCGAGCCTTCCAGGTCAGGTAGAACGGGTCGATCGGGATGCAATGCCCACCGAGCCCAGGCCCCGGGTAGAAAGCAGTGAAGCCGAAAGGCTTGGTCGCAGCTGCATCGACCACTTCGAAGATATCGATCCCCATGCGATCGGCGACCACTTTCATCTCGTTGACCAGGCCGATATTCACCGCGCGGTGGATATTTTCCAGCAACTTGGTCAGCTCGGCAGCTTTGGTGGAGCTGACCGGTACGACTTGGTCGATTGCTTGCTCGTACAGGGCGATGCCTACTTCCAGGCACGCAGGGGTATGACCGCCGATCACTTTCGGAATAGTGCGGGTTTCAAAGTCTGGATTACCCGGATCTTCACGCTCTGGCGAATAGATGAGGAAGATGTTTTCACCCACCGTCAGCCCGCCTTCCTGAACGCGCGGAAGCAGTTCTTCTTCCGTAGTCCCCGGGTAGGTGGTGCTCTCCAGGGAGACAACCTGCCCTTCGCGCAAATAAGGCTTGATCGCTTCCGTGGTGTTGATCACGAAGCTCATGTCCGGTTCGCGGTACTTGTTCAGCGGGGTTGGCACACACAGGATCAGGGCGTCGCATTCGCTGGCGCGCTGGAAATCAGTGGTGGCCTCGAAGCCGCTGTGACGGGCGTTCTGAATTTTCTCGGCAGGGATATGCTCGATATAGCTCTGGCCGTCATTCAGCCGGGAGACCTTAGCCTCATCAATATCGATGCCCAGGACACGAAAGCCAATAGCGTTGTAACGCAACATCAGAGGCAGACCGACATAACCCAGCCCTACGATACCAATTAGAGCCTCTCTGCTTTTGAACTTGCCAACACTCGCCCGTTTGATGCCCGACATCAGATAAAACTCCCATTAACTAATTCTTAAGCGGTTCACACTTCAACTAACCGGGAATCACCACCCGCTGTTGATGTTTATCTTCGCATGCATGTCTTGCCAGTTCCGGGCAGCGCTCGCTTCTTGGTTGGCGTGATTCAAATAGCCTCCTGTGCTGGCGATACCCTCCTTTTATGGCGTGTTGCGTGCGCTCCAGTGCAGCATAACCACCTGCGGGGCTATGAATCTGATTGACCAGGCAGGCACTGCTTCAGCAACGCAACCAAAAAAGCGCATTATGCCACTTATCTCCAAGCATGACTTTAAAGCAATCGGCGATATGCACGCGTTTCAGACCGACCGACGAACACTCCTGCGCTCGTCGTACCCGCTCAGCGATTACCCCCTCGCTTATAAAGGCGCCATTGTGCAAGACAGTAGCGAAGATCAAGCGCCCCCACCGCAAAAAAAGCCGCGCCTCTCCATCGAGAAACGCGGCTTTTTTCGTCCGACGGATTTATGGTCTGCAATGCGTCGCCGCCCCGCTCAGCCAACACCAGCGTGCTGGCGGCAAGGGATGCGCTGGCGTTCATGGAGTCCAGCGCCAGACTCGACCCGTTGCGCATGCCCTGGACCATTTGCTCGATTTCCAGGGTCGATTGCTGCGTACGATGCGCCAATACGCGCACCTCATCGGCCGCTACCGCAAAACCGCGACCGCTTTCCCCCGCACGCGCCGTTTCAATCGCTGCGTTGAGCGCCAACAGATTGGATTGCTCAGCGATGGCCCGAATCACATCCAGCACCTTGCCAATGCCCTGGGATTGATTGGCCAGCGACTGCACCAATTCACCGGTGTGCTGCACATCCTTGGCCAAGGCGCTGATCGCGCTGGCAGTTTCGCTGACCCGCTACTGCCCCCAGATGCGCCGATTCGCTGGACTGACGAGTGGCATTGGAAGTCGACACGGCGTTACGCGCCACTTCTTCCACGGTGCGGGGTTCCTTCGAAGCATCCCGCCGTACCAGCTTATCTGACGCGCTTCAAGAAACCGTCAGGCGCAACGCTGATCTGGAGTTTATAATCAATACTCTTATCGATTTCGAACTCGGCATGTTTCTTCAAGTATTCTTTAACTGCACTTTTTGGGCTGTTCCCGGGCCCCCATGGACGATCTTGGATCAAATCGACCGGCATGTCTTCGATCAAGGTATCAAATACCACGCAGTAACTGCCCGTGCTGACTAGATCGGCATAAGCCTCGAGTTCTGCCAATACATGATCATGTGTATGATTCGAATCCAGGCAGACCAAAATACGCTTATAACCTTTAGCATATTCCCGGACTTTTGAAATCGTATCGCTATCAATACTTGAACCCTGAATCATTTCAATCATATGCGACATGGGGTGAGCTTTAATCGCATCGTGGTTATGCTGACGGATATCGATATCAATACCAAGCACACGGCGCTTGCTAGCCTTCGGATCAAGGCTCTTGCCTTGCTCGAGCATCGCCAGCATCGAAGCGCTAAAAATCAATGAGCCACCGTGGGCAATGCCAGTCTCAATGATCAAATCCGGTTTGATGTCCCAGATCAGCTCTTGCATGGCCCAAGTATCGTTAGGAAATTGAATCGCCGGACGGCCGAACCAGGAAAAGTTATAAGCCCATTTGTGCCGGCTGATCTCACGGACCCAAACACGGGACAACGCTTGCAGGTCAGTGTCAGCACCCAAGGCTTCAATATTTTCTACGACTTCCTGACGAAATTGCTCATGCGGATTCATTTTTAAAGCTTCTCCAATCTGTAGTTCCAGAATTTATAGACTCAAGCCCGAGCTTGCCACAGTTCGCCACCAGATCCAGGGCGGAAACATAGGGCGTAAATTCGCCATGGGATTGAGGATAAGGCGTGCAGTTATAGGCCATATATTCGACGGCAACGCCCGAACGCTCGAACAACTCATGATCGAGATAACGTCCGGCGCCATGACCGGTGATGTATTTGTCCCCTTCCAAGCGTTTGACCACTGAAAGGACGCGATCACTGCTAGTTCCCGGAATATCCAGGGACTGCACATCGATAAAACGACAGTTAACATCCAAGCCAAAATACTTGAGCAGCGCCATCAACGACGCACGGGCCAGCGCTCCGACATTTGCATAATCGCCAGAATAGACATTCGCAACGAGCTCAAGCGCATCCTGACGAAATGGAGCGTTCGCAAAGCTGCTTTCCAGCAACGCTACGTGTGTTTCTCGCCATTTCGAAGTCGGAGGCACCTGAACTTCATTTATTTTTTGACCTAGATGCAGATCCACTAAAGGGACTGTCATCCAGCGCATACCCTGAGGTGTCTTGATTTGTACCCGATTGACGAAACTACCTTTGGAAAATTGTACGTCATCGTAATGAACAAAAACGTTGGCCAGGCGTACTTGTTCCAACAGGCCTACCCATGGAAAAAGCATCGATTGTGAAATGACGATGTTCATAATTCACTTAACTCAAAAAGAGCTCCATAAGCACCACATCATGCCAAGCTCCTGAAATGAACACGTGATTCGAGAGCTTTCCACAGCGTTTGAAGCCAGCGTTTTCATAACATTTTATTGCGGCGGTATTGTCGCCTCTGACTTTCAGCCAAATTTTACCAAGCCCCCAAGTGTCACGCATATAGGCGCTGGCCAAGGCAAGCACCTCCCCGCCGATACCACGCCCTTGGGCGCTGGAAGCCAAGCAGATACCCAGTTCTGTATTTCGACTCACAAAATCAGTGTTTTTAAACTGTAAAAAACCCAATGCCGTGTCATCGGCAGGATCCGCCAGGATAAAAATGAAACTATCAGAGGCCCCCGAAAAACCTTTCAACCATTCGCGCACTTGATTTTCATCGCTGCCTCGCGGGCGAGCCAGCAACTGAGCTTGCAACAAAATATCGTTACGCATGCTTCTTAGTAGCGTGAGATCGCCCTCTTTCCAGCTACGTAGGCGAACGTTTTTTCCTGTGATCATGCAGGTTGCTCATCGAGGAAAACCAGAGAGATATCTCGCTCTTGCAGCCAGCGCATTTCACTCATGACGGCGCGAGCGATACTGGGATTCAAGCCCACGTAAAGTACCTTCACATCTTCCGGAAGCGACTGAGGAGAAAGAATCGGCTTGCTAAACAGCTCTTTTCCCTGCTGGAAAGGACTAGCGTCCAAAAAGCAGGTAACGCTATCAAAGTCATTCATTGCGCTGGCGATATAGGCGCCATAGAAGCCCGAGCCGTAAATAGCCTTGGCGACGCCCGCATAGGCGTGCGAAGTATGGGAGATGCGCTGGTTTACAGCCTCCCAATAACGAGCCAATTCTTCTGATCGTGTAATGGTTTCTGCTACGTTTAACGCAGCTGAACTCTGGGTGCCTTTACGAGCGGTAAAAACGAGGGCGCCGCGATGCGCAACATCATCGATCTGAATATCGGTGAAACCGGCGGAATCAAGCAGGTAGGCTAGCGAAGGCACGGTGAAGTGGTTGACGTGGTCAATCACTACAAAGTCCGCAACGTTGCCGAAGGTATCAGGCACGATGCCATAAAACACACCGTCGTCCTTGAGCAAGGCGTGAACCTTTTTCACTGTATCGATCGGCTCAGGGATATGCTCAAGGGCGAAAAAGGAGGTCAGGACGTCAAAGTTGGATACCCAGGACTCAGGCGTTGTGTGTATCGCGCACTTATCGGCACTGACGAATTTATTCCAATACTCTTTGTACATCGAACTGACATCGAATAAATGAATATTCAAATCAGTACGCACCCCACTCAACTTCTTGAGCGTAGATGCCTTGGCACAGCCATAGTCAAGAACTGTAGCGCCAGTAGGCAAGCTCAACTTGTTCAGCAAGGTTGTTATTTGATGGTCCGTCCGATAAACGATCTCGCCTTCTTTCACTTCGTAAATCTGATCTTCTTCTTCGTCACTCAGGAGAATTTTGTAATCGGACTCATAATAGGCAACGGTATCGGCGAACGCTTCGCTACGCAAATGCGAGCACACCGGGCACGACCACACATTCACTTGTCCATCGCGAAGTTCACACAGCGAAGTCAGGGACTGATTGGAGTTAGCCGCATAGATAGGCTTCTCGATTTCAGTGAGACAAACATTGCAGTGCATCATTTTTACTCCGCGTGAAATAATTCTGGATGTACGGCGCGAAAATCAACGCCAGCTGCATACGACCCTTTCCAACCGTGTTCACGGCCTACAGGATCTGCAAAATTGAAATATCTGAATTGCATGGACCATCGCGCCCGATCACTGTTGTTATAACCAGAGCAATGCAAGAGCATGAAATCGATGATTACCAGATCACGAGGTGACGTCAGAGGTGCGATTTTACTGTACTTTTCCAGATACTGTTGCTCGTCTTTAATCATCAACGCGTAAGCACCAGAACGCCCGGCGCCCTCGGGATCAGCATTACAAACGGGCAATGCCCCCAGCTTATGCGACTCAGGGCAAAACATTACCGGCCCCAGCGCTTCAGTTACATCAACTAGTGGGCTCCAGAAAACCAAGCCATCTACACTTCGTAGCTGAGCAGGGTATTCCTGATGCCACATCGCACGGTATTTGTCTTCGAAAGGACAATCGATACGAATACCGTACCCGCCGGCCGCAATGCCTGGAATAGACCCTTGCCTCAACTCCGAAAAAAGCGACTCGTGTCGGGGATGCGCAACCAAGCGTATAAAGGCAGGGATCTGTTTCACTGCATCATAGATCTCACCGCCCCAAGAACGATTGATTTTGATCAGATCCAGATAACCCTTATCGAACTCCGACGGGTTGTAGGCGCCTCTCAGGTCGGCAATACCGTACTTGAGCATGACCTGACCAATGACATCATGGATACCGCGCTGAACCGCCCCAATGTCGCATTCGTCATAAAAATCCCGAATAATCAACACGCCATTGCGCTCAAACTCGGTTATCTGTTCTGGACTCAAGTATTTATTCATGGGGCGCTCTGGATCCGGGTCTACGAACACTTAACCAATTTGAAGACATTACAATGTCGAAAAAACCGAACACACCCGCTCCAATTCAGCAGCGGTCAAGTCGTGATAACTCGGCAGATTCATCGCACGCAACGGGATGGAATAGGCATTCACATTCTCAGGCCGAGCCTCGAACATCGATAAGCTTGAGAGCGGGTGAAAAAATACCCGAGCGTCGATATTGGCGGCCTGAAAAGCCGCCTGTAAACGCTCACGGGTCATCCCGGTCTGCTCTTCAAATACAACCGTCGGCATCCACGCACCAATGATCGTTCCTTCAGGCTGCGCATTGAGCGCAATGCCCGAGTAGGCTTTCAGGCCTTCTCGATAGAGGCTCATGATCTCCTGCTTACGCCGGATCAAGTCATCAATGCGCTCCGTTTGCGCACATCCAATCGCCGCCTGAATATTCGACATCTTGTATTTGAAACCAACCATGTCCGGCCAGAACTGCTTGGTCTGCCCTCTCGCCCTGCCATGGTTTGAAAGTGTCAGTACTTTTTCGTAAAGAGCGGCGTCGTTAGTGACAAACATGCCGCCTTCGCCCGTCGTAAGGGTCTTGGTGCCATGGAAAGAAAAGCTGCCAAAAGCCCCCATGCTACCGGCCCGCTTACCGTGATACTGAGAGCCGATCGCTTCAGCCGCATCCTCGATAACGGGAATGCCATGGCGCTCGCCGATTTCCAGCAAACGGTCCATATCGCAGAGATTGCCGTACAGGTGCACCGCGACAATGGCTTTGGTTTTAGGGGTGATGGCTGATTCCACTTGCTCGGGATCAATGCACCAGGTATCAGGAAGAATATCGACGAATACTGGTGTAGCGCCCAGGTGTTCGACAGGAGAAACGGTGGCGATCCAATTGGTGTCTGCCATGATCACTTCGTCGCCCGGCCCTATGCCCAAGGCGGCCATGCCCATGTGCAGGGCACCCGTACAGCTCGAGGTAGCAATCGCATACTCAACGCCAAGGTGGGCCTTGAATGCATTCTCGAAACGCACGATGTACTCGTAGCACTTGTCGCCCCAACCGTTTCTGGCCGCGTCAGTGGCGTACTCGACTTCCAGTTCGGTAATCGAAGGCTTGGTGTAGAAAATCCGCTCGCTCATTTGACCTCCAGTGCGGGAACAGCCGTTACAAACTGTCCGCCCCACTTTCTGACGTAGCTGTGATGACCGATCACTTCATCGGCGATGTTCCAGGGCAGAATCACCACGGTATCGGGTTGAGTTTCTTTCAGCTTCTGCGGCGAGTAGACCGGGATATGGCTCCCGGGAAGGTATTTACCTTGCTTGGACGGCGCTGCATCACACACATAGGCCAAGAGATCCGGTTTAACGCCTGCATAGTTCAACAGCGTGTTGCCCTTTGCAGCGGCACCATATGCAACTACCTGTTTGCCCGCGCGCTTCTGCTCGATCAGGAAACTCAGCAGGCCATTCTTGACTTCATCGGCCAGCACCTGAAAACCTTGATAAATCTTCAGATCCTGCAACCCGAACTGCAATTCCGCGTCCAGAAGACGAGCGACGCCAGGGCTGTCACTGCGGCCATCCTCAACATGACAGCCGTGCACGCGCAAGCTACCACCATGGGTCGGCAACTCCTCTACCTCACTGATCCGCAAACCAGCCTGGGCAAAGATTCGGTTTACCGTGTAAAGCGACAAATAGGAAAAGTGCTCGTGGTATACGGTGTCGAACTGGGTGTGCTGGATCAGGCGCATGAGGTGCGGAAACTCAAGGGTAATGGTCCCCCCAGGTTTCAAAGCCGCTTTCAGACCACGAGTGAAATCGTTGATATCCGGCACATGGGCAAAAACGTTGTTGCCGGCAATCAAATCAGCTTGGCGTCCCTCGGTCGCCAGCCGCTTGCCCAGTTCCTCACCGAAAAACTCACGCAACACCGGGATACCGATTTCCTCCGCAGCAGCGGCCGTGCTGGCGGTCGGTTCAATCCCAAGGCATGGGATATCGGCGGCCAAAAAATTCTTCAGCAGGTAGCCGTCGTTCGAAGCCACTTCAATGACAAAGCTGTCACCCCCGAGCCCCAAGCGTTCGATCATGGTCCGCGAATAAACAGCGGCATGCTCGAGCCAACTGGTCGAAGTGGACGAGAAGTAGGCGTAGTCCTTGGAAAAGAACAGGTCTGCCTGAGCGTAGTCTTCGGTCTGTACCAACCAGCAGTTCCCGCACACTTTCAATTTGAGCGGAAAGTAGATTTCCGGCGAGCTCAACTCCGCTTCGCTGAGGTACGAATTGGAGGGTGGAGCAAAACCCAGATCCAGAAAAGTGTGCTGCAGCGGCTCAGAGCAGTGGCGACATTTCATACATGAAGTCCGACGAATTCGTTAGATAGCAAAGCGTGATTCTTGTCGCGCTCGGAAAGATCGGTGACAGGCAATGGCCAGGTGATTCCCAGTCGAGGGTCATCATATCGTACAGCCCCCTCAGCCGCCGGCTCATAGAAAGCTGTGTGCAGGTAGAGCAATTCGCTCTCGGCTTCGAGCACTTGAAAACCGTGCGCACAGCCTTGCGGAATCACTAACATGCGACCGGTTTGCGGGCTCAGCTCTTCAGCATGCCAGCGCAAAAATGTCGGAGAGTCTGCACGCAGATCGACGACCACATCCCATACCCGGCCTTTCAGGCAACGAACCATTTTCATCTCCGCATGGGGGGCATGCTGAAAATGCAGCCCCCGTACGGCGCCAATGGTCGAGGTACGAGAATGGTTGATCTGCACGATATGCTGAGAACCCAGAACGTCAGCCAGGCTTTTTTCGCAAAAAAAGCGACTAAAAGCGCCGCGGTGGTCCTGGTATGGCCGGGTTTCAACTACCACCGCGCCATTTATAGCTGTAGACCGGATATTCATGAGTCGATCCAGACGCAACCGGCTCGTGCTGCCGCGGCTATATACCTGGCCAGTTGTTCATGAGTGATCGCTTGACCTGTGGAAGATTGGTGACGGTACCAGTCAGCCGTCATTTCCAGGCTTTGCTCCAGGCTCCAGACCGGCTGCCAACCCAGACGAGCTTTCGCCTGTGAACAGTCGAGGTATAGCAGGTTGGCTTCGTGCGGCTGCGGTACCGAAGTGGTATGCCAGGCGAGTTCAGGCCAATACGCCTGCAGCCCAGCTAAAACCTCTGCAACCGTACGGTTGTCTTGCGGTGCAGGACCAAAGTTCCACCCGCCCTCAATCGCCTTATCGAGCATCAGAAGGCGCTGACCGAGCAAAAGATAACCAGACAGGCATTCGAGTACATGCTGCCAAGGTCGGGTGGATTGAGGTGAGCGGATTTCGAGGGACTGGCTGGCCTGAATAGCCCTGACCAGGTCGGGGATCAGACGGTCTTCGGACCAGTCGCCGCCACCAATGACATTACCGGCACGCGCCGAGGCGATCAACGGCGCACCTTCAGTGCTCCAGAATGCCTTGCGATAGCTGTCGACTACCAATTCGCTGGCCGCTTTGGATGCACTATAAGGGTCATGACCACCGAGGCGATCGTTTTCACGATAGCCCCAAGGCCACTCGTTGTTAGCGTATACCTTGTCAGTCGTAATAACGATTACAGCCCGCACACTAGGTGTAAGCCGACAGGCCTCAAGCACATTGGCAGTCCCCATCACGTTGGTCGACCAGCTTTCCAGCGGATCGCGATAGGAGCGACGCACCAGTGCCTGAGCAGCAAGGTGAAAAACGATTTCCGGCTGCGCTTGCTCGAATGCATCCCGAACCACCGTCGAATCGCGAATGTCACCGCGTAAATCAACCGATGGGGTGTTCAGCAGATCCCAGTGAGCCGGATCACTTTCAGGCGCCAGACCGAGACCGGTTACTTGCGCTCCGAGCTCGCAGAGCCAAGTTGCCAACCAACTGCCTTTGAAGCCCGTATGCCCGGTGAGCAGGACCTTACGGCCTCGATAGAGATCGCCGAACTGCTTCATGCCCAGCGCTTCCAGGGTGCGTTACCCTTGCTCCACAAATCTTCGAGGTGATTTTTGTCTCGCAAGGTATCCATTGCCTGCCAAAAGCCACTGTGTTGATAAGCCATGAGGTTACCCTCGTCAGCCAATCGCATCAGCGGTTCGGCTTCCCAGCTGGATTGATCATCAGCGACGGAAGGATTGAGCACAAAGTAGCCGCCATTGATCCAGGCGCCATCACCTGCGGGCTTCTCCTGGAAGCTGTTGACCTGGCTACCCTGCATATTCAAAGCTCCGTATCTTCCCGGCGGCTGAATAGCCGTGACGGTGGCAAGCTTGCCATGAGCGTGGTGAAAATCGATTAACTCGCGGATGTTCACATCCGATACACCATCACCATAGGTAAAACAGAATGGCTCATCGCCCAGATGCTCACGGACTCGCTTGAGCCGCCCACCGGTCAAGGTGTCCTCGCCGGTATTGACCAGCGTGACGCGCCACGGCTCAACGTAGCGCTGATGAACTTCCATAGTGTTATTCGACATGTCAAACGTGACATCGGACATGTGCAGGAAATAGTTGGCGAAGTACTCCTTGATCACATAGCCCTTGTAACCACAGCAAATCACGAAATCATTGATTCCGTAAGAAGAGTAGAGCTTCATAATGTGCCAGAGAATCGGCTTGCCACCGATTTCGATCATCGGCTTGGGACGCAAATGGGACTCTTCAGAAATACGCGTGCCAAGCCCACCCGCCAGAATTACCGCCTTCATGGGAAACCTTACCTGCAAATGTCTATGGAAACCGCTCAATTAATCCGAGGGACGCGGCAGCAACCCTTATTGCACGAGCGCTACAGACGAATTGGCAGACCGGGAGGTTTTAGCATGACCCCGATGCATTGAACAGACCGTCATCCTTGGCACAATCTTGATTTCAAATGCAAAAAAGTTTTCACGGATCCCGGGAAACATAGAAAACAGAACGCCGGTTTGATTGATGATGTTCGCGCGAGCAAACACATCAAACAAACCGGCGTTCTTGTGCGCGGTACGAAACAGCAGGCTCTTCTGCAGGATTGACTGACCGCCAACCAAGCGCTGGTGACGCTGCACTTGATGAAGGTTTAATTCAAGACGCTTTGGACGCCGAGCCCGTCTTGGAGATGAAAGCCTGGGAGCAATGGCTGCGCCTTTTTTGCTGATTCCATTACGCCCCTCCTGAAAAACAGATCAGAAGGTGTAAACCCTATTCAGGACGGAATAAGGCACAAAAAAAAGGCGTCCTATTGGACGCCTTTTTTATGTATGGTCGGGGTAAGGGGATTCGAACTCCTGACATCCTGCTCCCAAAGCAGGCGCGCTACCGGACTGCGCTATACCCCGGTAAAAAAAAGGCACCTTTG
>LNAP01001480.1_pt1 | contig 40251 bp, 32 predicted proteins | sample 602601 | NCBI WGS metagenome assembly LNAP01 (sample SAMN02440304, study PRJNA202911) | soil metagenome | biome: Subtropical and temperate rainforests or woodlands; isolation source: soil samples (1 kg each in a 20% v/v slurry with milli Q water) were... ...
TTGCACGCCCGAAGAGCTGGTCAGCGTGATCCGTCGAGGCGTTGAGCTCAAAGACCTGCGTAACCGCGGCGTACTGTTCGAGCCTCTGAAAAACCGCGTACTCGGGATGATTTTCGAGAAATCCTCGACCCGCACCCGTATCTCGTTCGAAGCCGGCATGATCCAGCTCGGCGGCCAGGCCATCTTCCTGTCGCCGCGCGACACCCAACTGGGTCGCGGCGAGCCGATCGGCGATGCCGCCATTGTCATGTCGAGCATGCTCGATGCGGTGATGATCCGTACATTTTCCCACAGCACACTGACCGAATTCGCCGCCAACTCGCGCGTCCCGCTGATCAACGGCCTGTCCGACGATTTGCACCCGTGCCAGTTACTGGCCGACATGCAAACCTTCCTCGAGCATCGCGGCTCGATCCAGGGCAAAACCGTTGCCTGGATCGGAGATGGCAACAACATGTGCAACAGCTATATAGAAGCGGCGATCCAGTTCGACTTCCAGCTGCGCATCGCATGCCCTGAAGGCTATGAACCCAACCCCGAATTCGTGGCCAAGGCCGGCGATCGGGTGACCATCGTTCGCGACCCGAAGGATGCCGTGCGTGGCGCCCACCTGGTGAGCACCGACGTCTGGACCTCCATGGGCCAGGAAGAAGAAACCGCCAAGCGCCTGAAGCTGTTCTCGCCGTTCCAGGTCAATCGCGCGCTGCTGGATCTGGCCGCCGAGGATGTGCTGTTCATGCATTGCCTGCCCGCCCACCGTGGCGAAGAGATCAGCCTCGACCTGCTCGATGACCCGCGCTCCGTCGCCTGGGATCAAGCGGAAAACCGTCTCCACGCACAAAAGGCCCTGCTCGAGTTTCTCGTCGAACCGGCGTATCACCACGCATGAGCCAGCCATTACTGCTTAATCTGCGCAATCTCGCTTGCGGCTATCAAGACCAGCGCGTTGTGCAGAACCTCAACCTGCATTTGAATGCCGGCGACATCGGTTGCCTGCTCGGCTCTTCAGGCTGCGGCAAAACCACCACCCTGCGGGCGATTGCCGGTTTCGAACCGGTTCATGAAGGTGAAATCACCCTGGCAGGCGAAACAATCTCCAGCGCCGGCTTCACCCTCGCCCCGGAGAAACGCCGGATCGGCATGGTGTTCCAGGATTACGCCCTGTTTCCACATTTGAGCGTGGCCGAGAACATCGGGTTCGGGATCCGCAAGCACCCGCAGAAGGATCGCGTTATCGAAGAACTGCTGGAACTGGTCAACCTGAAAAACCTCGGCAAGCGCTTCCCGCACGAGCTATCGGGTGGCCAGCAGCAGCGTGTCGCTTTGGCCCGCGCCCTGGCGCCGGAGCCGCAGTTGCTCCTGCTCGACGAACCGTTTTCCAACCTTGACGGTGAACTGCGGCGCAAGCTCAGCCACGAGGTGCGCGACATCCTCAAGGCCCGTGGCACCAGCGCAATTCTGGTGACCCACGACCAGGAAGAAGCCTTCGCGGTGAGCGATCATGTGGGGGTCTTCAAGGAAGGTCGCCTGGAACAGTGGGACACGCCCTACAACCTGTATCACGAACCGCTGACGCCCTATGTGGCCAGTTTCATTGGTCAGGGTTACTTCATTCGCGGTCAGTTGAGCAGTCCGGAATCGGTGCAGACCGAGCTGGGTGAGTTACGCGGCAATCGGGCTTACACTTGGCCGATTGGTGGCGCGGTGGATGTGCTGCTACGTCCGGACGATATCGTTTATGCACCGGACAGCGCCTTGAAGGCGCGGATTATCGGCAAGTCGTTCCAGGGTGCGTCGACGTTGTATCGGTTGCAGTTGCCAACAGGCGCGCAGCTGGAGTCGATTTTCCCGAGCCATGCTGATCATCTGGTCGGTGCAGAAGTTGGCATTCGCGTGGCGGCCGAACATCTGGTGTTGTTCCAGGCGTCCGGCAGCACGGCGGCGCAGATTCCGACGGTAGACTCCGGCGTCCGTCGCTACAGCACTGCCAGCTGACGAAAGATCAAAAGATCGCAGCCTTCGGCGGCTCCTGCAGAAACACGCGTTCCATGTAGGAGCTGCCGAAGGCTGCGATTTTTTGCTTCCTAACCCAACATCAGCGTTCCGCTCGCCACCAGCGTCGCATTCCCGCCGATCTTGACCCGATCCCCTTCTAACCGACAGAACAACTCCCCGCCGCGTTTCGAACACTGAAACGCTGTCAGACTCGACTTGCCCAAACGTTTCGACCAGTACGGAATCAGGCTGCAATGGGTGGAACCGGTCACCGGGTCTTCATTGATGCCGATCGCCGGTGCGAAGTACCGAGACACAAAATCATGCTTGCTGCCCTTGGCGGTGACGATGGCACCCGGCCACGGCAGTTTGGCCAAAGCCACCATGTCTGGCTGACAATCGAGCACCGCCTGCTCCGACTCCAGCACCACGAACAATTCATTCGAACCCAACACATCGACCACTTCGACGCCCAAGGCGCGTTCGACATCCAGTGTCACGCCCACTTCAGACGGCACGATTGCCGGGAAATCCAGCCAGAAGCGACCGCCCTCACGACTCACGCTCAACGGGCCGGATTTACAAATGAAGTCCAGGCGTTCGACCGGTTCTTTATAGATCTCGAACAACACGTAAGCGCTGGCCAGGGTGGCATGCCCACACAAAGGCACCTCGGTGGTGGGAGTGAACCAGCGGATGTGCCAGCCCAGCCCTTCACGCACCACAAAAGCAGTTTCAGCGAGGTTGTGCTCGGCCGCGATCTTCTGCATCAACTCGTCGGCGAGCCAGGCATCGAGCCGATAGACCATCGCCGGGTTGCCACTGAACGGCCGATCACTGAACGCATCGACCTGATGAAACTCAAGCTGCATAACCTTCTCCCTGATTCAGGCGCGGCCGATATCGGCGAACTTGGCCTGCGTGTGTTCGGCCAGTACTGCGGGGGCCAGTTCCACTTCCAGACCGCGCCGACCGGCACTGACAAAAATGCTGGCGAAGGGCTGGGCCGAATTGTCGATAAACGTGCGCAAGCGCTTTTTCTGCCCCAGCGGGCTGATGCCACCCAACAGATAACCCGTCGAACGTTGCGCCGCGGCCGGGTCGGCCATTTCGACTTTTTTCACCCCAGCCGCATGCGCCAGGCCCTTCAAGTCGAGACTTCCGACGACCGGCACCACAGCCACCAGTAATTCCCCTTTCTCGCTGGCCGCCAGCAATGTCTTGAACACTTGCGCCGGGTCCAGGCCCAGTTTCTCCGCGGCCTCCAGCCCATAGGATGCTGCCTTCGGATCATGTTCATAACTGTGCACGCGATGTTCGGCACGAACTTTTTTCAACAAATCCAATGCGGGGGTCATGACAGCTCCAGACTGGGCGGCAGAGAAAAAATACTGCGCTGGATTCTAGGACATTGCTGCATAAAAGGCTCTATCACGGCAGCGTTTCCACAGCCTGGCGCTGGTTTTTACCGTTCGTCAGAGATCGCCTCGCCCGCCAAACAAAACGATCATTCATGTGACTAATAGTTTCAATGTGACCGGTGGTTCACTTTCGACCTTTGACAGCAGTGTTTCTTGTCTATATTTTTTCGAATCTGAATACCGTACAACGTGAAAACGCAGCAACCAGCAGTAAGCCGGGAACAGGATGGGGATCCTGCCTCGGTGAAAATCGCGCTTTGGCCATGACGAAAAAAGCGCCAGACAACAAAAACAAAGAGGTTTTCGATGACAACTGCTTTACAACAACCGTCGCTCTCCAGCCAATGCATGGCCGAGTTTCTGGGTACTGCACTGCTGATCTTTTTTGGTACCGGTTGCGTTGCCGCCCTCAAGGTCGCGGGTGCCAGCTTTGGCTTGTGGGAAATCAGCATCATCTGGGGCGTCGGCGTCAGCATGGCGATCTACTTGACCGCCGGGGTTTCCGGGGCTCACCTCAACCCTGCCGTCAGCATCGCGCTGAGCATTTTCGCCGACTTCGAAAAACGCAAACTGCCGTTTTACATTCTTGCCCAGGTGGCTGGCGCGTTCTGTGGCGCGTTGTTGGTTTACACGCTGTACAGCAATCTTTTCTTCGATTACGAACAAACCCACCATATGATTCGTGGCACTCAAGCCAGCCTCGAACTGGCGTCGGTGTTCTCCACGTTCCCCAACCCGGCCCTGTCCACGGCCCAGGCCTTCCTGGTTGAAGTGATCATCACCGCCGTCCTGATGGGTGTGATCATGTCCCTGACCGACGACAACAACGGCCTGCCTAACGGGCCCATGGCGCCACTGCTGATCGGCCTGCTGATTGCGGTGATTGGCAGCTCGATGGGGCCGCTGACCGGCTTTGCGATGAACCCGGCGCGTGACTTCGGACCGAAACTGATGACTTTCTTTGCGGGCTGGGGTGAAATTTCCTTCACCGGTGGACGCGATATCCCGTACTTCCTGATTCCGATTTTTGCACCGATTGTCGGTGCCTGCCTCGGTGCTGCCGCGTATCGCGGGCTGATTGCCCGTCATCTGCCCAGCGCCATACCTGCTACAAAGGACGCAACACCGGCCATTGACGGCAAACCAAGAACTTCTTGATACCGTAGGCGCGCGACTCTGCCCATTTGGTCCCGCGCCTGACCTCACTCCCTTATTTCGTCCAAGGCAATCGACATGACCGACATTCAGAATAAGAACTACATCATTGCCCTCGATCAGGGTACGACCAGTTCCCGCGCGATCATTTTCGACCGCGACGCGAACGTGGTTTGCACGGCCCAGCGCGAATTCGCCCAGCATTATCCGCAAGCCGGTTGGGTCGAACACGACCCGATGGAAATCTTCGCCACCCAAAGCGCCGTGATGGTCGAGGCCCTGGCGCAAGCCGGCCTGCATCACGACCAGGTCGCGGCGATCGGCATCACCAACCAACGTGAAACCACCGTGGTCTGGGACAAGACCACCGGCCGCCCGATCTACAACGCGATCGTCTGGCAGTGCCGGCGCAGCACCGAGATCTGCCAGCAACTCAAGCGTGACGGCCACGAGCAATACATCAGCGAAACCACCGGTCTGGTCACCGACCCGTACTTCTCCGGCACCAAACTCAAGTGGATCCTCGACAACGTCGAAGGCAGCCGTGAACGTGCGCGCAAGGGCGAGTTGCTGTTCGGCACCGTCGACAGCTGGCTGATCTGGAAATTTACCGGCGGCAAAGTGCACGTCACCGACTACACCAACGCCTCACGCACCATGCTCTTCAACATCCACACCCTGGAGTGGGATGCGAAGATGCTGGAGGTGCTGGATATTCCGCGCGAAATGCTGCCGGAAGTTAAGTCCTCGTCGGAAATCTACGGCCACACCAAAAGCGGCATCGCCATCGGCGGTATCGCGGGCGACCAGCAGGCAGCCCTCTTCGGCCAGATGTGCGTTGAGCCAGGCCAGGCGAAAAACACCTACGGCACCGGTTGCTTCCTGCTGATGAACACTGGCGACAAAGCCGTGAAATCCAAGCACGGCATGCTGACCACTATCGCCTGCGGTCCGCGTGGCGAAGTGGCCTACGCACTGGAAGGCGCTGTCTTCAACGGTGGCTCAACCGTTCAGTGGCTGCGTGATGAATTGAAAATCATCAATGACGCCCACGACACCGAATACTTCGCCAACAAGGTCAAGGACAGCAATGGCGTGTACCTGGTACCGGCCTTCACCGGTCTGGGCGCACCGTATTGGGACCCGTATGCCCGTGGCGCACTGTTCGGACTGACCCGCGGCGTACGCGTGGATCACATCATTCGTGCAGCGCTGGAGTCGATTGCCTACCAGACCCGCGACGTGCTCGACGCCATGCAACAGGATTCCGGCGAGCGCCTGAAAGCCCTGCGCGTGGATGGCGGCGCGGTGGCGAACAATTTCCTGATGCAGTTCCAGGCCGACATCCTCGGCACCCAGGTCGAGCGTCCGCAAATGCGCGAAACCACCGCGCTGGGCGCCGCTTACCTCGCCGGTCTGGCGTGTGGTTTCTGGGGCAGCCTGGAAGAGCTGCGCGGCAAGGCGGTGATCGAGCGTGAATTCGAACCGACGCTGGACGAAACCGCGAAGGAAAAACTCTACGCCGGCTGGAAAAAAGCGGTCAGCCGCACGCGTGATTGGGAACCTCATGAAGGCGCTGAATAAGCCAACGTAAGTACTCGTATCTGTATGTAACTGGTAGGGAGCAGATTCCTGCGGCATCATGGGCAAATTTTGCACGGCAGCCCAAAGGAAGCCCCATGAATCTGCCTCCCCGTCAGCAGCAAATCCAACGCGGCTATGTCAGCATCGAGGAAATGGCCACGCTGTTCGTCGTTACACCGCAAACCATCCGCCGCGACATCAATCAGCTCGCGGAAGCCAATTTGTTGCGTCGCTACCATGGCGGCGCGGCCTACGATTCCAGTGTCGAAAACACCGCCTACGCCATGCGCGCCGATCAGATGCGCGATGAAAAGCAGCGTATCGGCGAAGCCATTGCCGCCCAGATCCCCGATCACGCCTCGCTGTTCATCAACATCGGCACCACGACCGAATCGATTGCCCGGGCGCTGCTCAACCACAATCACCTGAAGATCATCACCAATAACCTGCACGTGGCCTCGATGCTCAGCGCCAAGGACGACTTCGATGTCCTGCTGACCGGTGGCAATGTGCGGCGTGACGGAGGGGTGGTCGGTCAGGCGAGTGTCGACTTCATTAACCAGTTCAAGGTCGATTTTGCCTTGGTCGGCATCAGCGGTATCGATGAAGACGGCAGCCTGCTGGACTTCGACTACCAGGAAGTACGGGTGTCGCAAGCGATCATTGCCAATGCCCGGCAGGTGATTCTGGCGGCGGACTCCAGCAAGTTCGGGCGCAACGCCATGGTTCGCCTGGGGCCGATCAGTTTGATCGATTGCCTGGTGACGGATCAGCAGCCTGTGCCGGCGTTGGCGCAGCTGTTGAGTCAGCACAAGATTCGACTCGAAGTGGTTTAACCCCTTTCGAAAACACCACGCTCCCCTGTGGCGAGGGAGCTTGCTCCCGTTCGGCTGCGCAGCAGACGCAGTTCAGACAACATGCTCCTCCTGAAAAACCGCGTTCGCCGGTTCAGGCTGCTTCGCAGCCCAGCGGGAGCAAGCCCCTCGCCACAAAAGCCTCCAACAGCATCATTAATGTTCGGAAATTTTCCTTTGACGGCCCTTCGATCAGTATTTTCAATCGAAGTTGACTGGCTGTGTGCGTCTTTATGGGCTACCATTTTCGCAAATGAACATTTATGTTCGAAATCCAATACCGAAAATCATAAAAGCCCGAGGCCAGCCGATGCCCACTTCTACCTTGCCTACGCCCCCTCTCGCTGAGGTCTACGACATTGCCGTCATCGGTGGCGGGATCAATGGCGTGGGGATCGCAGCGGATGCCGCCGGCCGCGGTCTTTCGGTGTTCCTTTGCGAAAAGGATGATCTTGCCAGCCACACCTCGTCGGCCAGCAGCAAACTGATCCACGGTGGCCTGCGCTACCTCGAACATTACGAATTCCGCCTGGTGCGTGAAGCCCTCGCGGAGCGCGAAGTGTTGTTGGCCAAGGCGCCACACATCGTCAAGCAAATGCGTTTCGTGCTGCCGCACCGTCCGCACCTGCGTCCGGCGTGGATGATCCGCGCCGGTCTGTTCCTTTATGACAACCTGGGCAAACGGGAAAAACTGGAAGGTTCGAAAAGCCTGAAGTTCGGCCCGGACAGCCCGCTGAAAAGCGAAATCACCAAAGGCTTCGAGTATTCCGATTGCTGGGTCGACGATGCTCGCCTGGTGGTACTGAATGCCATGGCCGCCCGCGAGAAAGGCGCCCACGTTCACACCCAGACCCGTTGCGTCAGCGCTCGTCGCACCAAAGGCCTGTGGCACCTGCACCTGGAACGCGCCGACGGCAGTCTGTTTTCGATTCGCGCCAAGGCACTGGTGAATGCGGCCGGCCCGTGGGTCGCCAAGTTCATTCGTGACGACCTGAAAATGGAATCGCCCTATGGCATCCGCCTCATCCAGGGCAGCCACCTGATCGTGCCGAAGCTGTACGAAGGCGAACACGCGCATATTCTGCAAAACGAAGATCAGCGCATCGTGTTCACCATCCCGTACCTGAACCACTTCACCCTGATCGGCACCACCGACCGCGAATACACCGGCGATCCGGCGAAGGTCGCAATCACCGAAGGTGAAACCGATTACCTGTTGAAAGTGGTCAACGCTCACTTCAAAAAGCAGATCAGCCGCGACGACATCCTGCACAGCTATTCCGGTGTTCGTCCGCTGTGCAATGACGAATCCGACAATCCGTCGGCCGTCACCCGCGATTACACCCTGGCCTTGTCGGGCACGGGCGAAGAAGCGCCGCTGCTGTCGGTGTTCGGTGGCAAGCTGACCACCTACCGCAAACTGGCCGAGTCGGCGCTGGCACAACTGGCGCCGTACTTCACCCACATCAAGCCGAGCTGGACCGCCACCGCGACCCTGCCGGGCGGCGAAGACATGACCACCCCGCAGGCGCTGAGCTCACGGATTCGTGACCAGTTCGACTGGGTGCCGACTGAAATTTCCCGCCGCTGGGCCACGACCTACGGCAGCCGCACGTGGCGCATGCTCGAAGGCGTGCAGAGCCTCAGCGATCTGGGCGAACACATTGGCGGCGGTCTCTACACCCGCGAAATCGATTATCTGTGCAGCGAAGAGTGGGCGACCACGGCGCATGACATTCTGTGGCGCCGCAGCAAGCTAGGGTTGTTCACCACCCCGGATGAGCAACAGAAGCTCGCGGATTATCTGAGCAAGGTCGAGCAGAACCGCAGCAAGATCGAAGCGGCCTGATCTCATCCGCGCTAAACGAAAGCCCCTGAATCTCGCGATTCAGGGGCTTTTTTGCATTCATGTCGCTCCCTCGCTCCCGCAGGGAATATGCAGGCACAAGATTTCGTTCGGTTTTCCGAACGCGACTTGTCGGTCTATTCGGTTAACCGGATTCTCTAACCCAAAATGACACGCCATGAATATTTAATATCGTTATAAATCAATGAATTAACCTTAACCACCTGGCCTGGCACGAGTCATGCTCTACACTTTTGGACGAATGCTTGTTGCGCGGTCCTTAGAAGCCGACGGACATTCGAAGCACAAAAGGGCCGATGAACTGGCTCCATAAAAAAAACAATGTCGAGGAAAATTTGATGCGCATCGTTCCCCATATCCTGGGCGCAGCCATCCACTCCAGTTTTCGCTGCCGAACTCACCGGCACACTGAAGAAGATCAAAGAGTCCGGCACCATCACCCTCGGGCATCGTGACGCTTCCATTCCGTTTTCCTATATCGCGGACGCTTCCGGCAAACCGGTTGGCTACTCCCACGATATCCAGCTGAAAATTGTTGAAGCGATCAAGAAAGACCTGGACCTGCCTAACCTTCAGGTCAAATACAACCTGGTGACCTCGCAAACCCGTATTCCGCTGGTGCAGAACGGCACCGTGGACCTGGAATGCGGTTCCACCACCAACAACGTCGAGCGTCAGCAGCAAGTTGACTTCTCCATCGGCATCTTCGAAATCGGCACCAAGCTGCTGGCCAAGAAGGATTCGCCGTACAAAGACTTCGCCGATCTGAAAGGCAAGAACGTAGTGACCACAGCGGGCACCACGTCCGAGCGTATTCTGAAGTCGATGAACGCCGACAAGCAGATGGGCATGAATGTCATCTCCGCCAAGGACCACGGCGAATCCTTCCAGATGCTGGAATCGGGTCGTGCCGTTGCGTTCATGATGGACGACGCACTGCTGGCCGGTGAAATGGCCAAGGCCAAGAAGCCGACTGACTGGGCTGTGACGGGCACTGCACAATCCTACGAAATCTACGGCTGCATGGTCCGCAAGGGCGACGAGCCGTTCAAGAAGGCTGTAGACGACGCCATTGTGGCGACCTACAAATCCGGCGAGATCAACAAGATCTACGAAAAATGGTTCATGCAGCCAATCCCGCCTAAAGGCCTGAACCTGATGTTCCCGATGAGCGACGAGCTCAAGGCCCTGATCGCCAATCCGACCGATAAAGCGGCTGACGACAAGAAATCCTGATTTCTGACTAACCTTACCTCCTGAGAGGGCTACTACTCTTTCAGGAGGTTGTCACTCCCTGCTGGCATTTCTGGAAACACTCGAACAGGCGGCTGTCGAGCCGATCGCGTGTGCCTGACTCTCAAGTCGGGCGGGAACGGAGCTTCCCCAGGCGGGCACTAGTACATCGATCGAATCCGAGGGGAGACCCTAATGAATTACAACTGGGACTGGGGCGTGTTCTTCAAGTCTACCGGCGTGGGCAGCGAAATTTATTTCGACTGGTACCTCACCGGCCTGGGCTGGACCATCGCCATCGCCATCGTGGCCTGGATCATCGCCCTGACGCTGGGCTCGATCCTGGGCGTCATGCGCACCGTACCGAATCGCATCGTGTCGGGCATCGCGACCTGCTACGTCGAACTGTTTCGTAACGTGCCGCTGCTGGTGCAGCTGTTCATCTGGTACTTCCTGGTGCCCGACCTGCTGCCACAAAACCTGCAGGACTGGTACAAACAGGACCTGAACCCGACCACCTCGGCGTTCCTCAGCGTTGTTGTCTGCCTGGGCCTGTTCACCACGGCTCGCGTTTGCGAACAAGTACGCACAGGCATTCAGGCGTTGCCGAAAGGCCAGGAAGCCGCTGCTCGCGCCATGGGCTTCAAGCTGCCACAGATCTACTGGAACGTGCTGCTGCCCCAGGCTTACCGGATCATCATTCCGCCGCTCACCTCGGAATTCTTGAACGTGTTCAAGAACACCTCCGTCGCCTCGCTGATCGGTCTGATGGAGTTGCTCGCACAGACCAAACAGACCGCCGAGTTTTCCGCGAACCTGTTCGAAGCCTTCACCCTGGCAACGCTGATCTACTTCACCCTGAACATGGGCCTGATGCTGCTGATGCGCCTGGTCGAGAAGAAAGTCGCCGTACCGGGCCTGATCTCCGTAGGGGGTAAATGATGGAATTCGACTTCTCGGGCATCATCCCGTCCCTGCCAGGACTGTGGAACGGCATGGTGATGACCCTGCAACTGATGGCGCTGGGCGTTATCGGCGGCATCATCCTCGGCACGGTCCTCGCGCTGATGCGCCTGTCCCACAGCAAACTGCTGTCGAACCTTGCCGGCGCCTACGTTAACTACTTCCGTTCGATCCCGCTCCTGCTGGTCATCACCTGGTTCTACCTGGCGGTGCCGTTCGTGCTGCGCTGGATCACTGGCGAAGACACGCCGATCGGCGCGTTCGCTTCATGCATCGTGGCCTTCATGATGTTCGAAGCGGCGTACTTCTGCGAAATCGTCCGCGCCGGCGTGCAGTCGATTCCCAAAGGCCAGATGGGCGCTGCCCAAGCCCTGGGCATGACGTACGGCCAGATGATGCGTCTGATCATCCTGCCGCAAGCGTTCCGCAAGATGACCCCGCTGCTGTTGCAACAGAGCATCATTCTGTTTCAGGACACCTCACTGGTGTATGCGGTCGGTCTGGTGGACTTCCTCAATGCCTCGCGTGCCAGTGGCGACATCATCGGCCGCTCGAATGAGTTCCTGATCTTCGCAGGTCTCGTGTACTTCACAATCAGCTTTGCCGCCTCGCTGCTGGTCAAGCGTCTGCAAAAAAGGTTTGCCGTATGATCTCTATCAAGAATGTCAACAAGTGGTATGGCGACTTCCAGGTACTGACTGACTGCAGCACCCGAAGTGATCGTGGTTTGCGGCCCGTCCGGTTCCGGCAAATCCACCTTGATCAAATGCGTCAACGCGCTGGAACCGTTCCAGAAAGGCGACATCGTGGTCGACGGCACGTCCATCGCCGACCCGAAGACCAACCTGCCGAAACTGCGTTCTCGCGTGGGCATGGTGTTCCAGCATTTCGAGCTGTTCCCGCACCTGACCATCACCGAAAACCTGACCATCGCGCAGATCAAGGTGTTGGGCCGCAGCAAGGAAGAGGCCACCAAGAAAGGCCTGCAATTGCTCGAGCGCGTGGGTCTCTCGGCCCACGCTCACAAGCATCCGGGTCAGCTCTCCGGTGGTCAGCAACAGCGTGTGGCGATTGCCCGTGCGCTGGCGATGGACCCGATCGTCATGCTGTTTGACGAACCGACCTCGGCGCTCGACCCTGAAATGGTCAATGAAGTACTCGACGTGATGGTGCAACTGGCCCATGAAGGCATGACCATGATGTGCGTGACCCACGAAATGGGCTTCGCCCGTAAAGTGGCGGACCGGGTGATCTTCATGGACGCCGGCAAAATCATCGAAGACTGCAAGAAAGAGGAGTTCTTCGGCGACATCAGCCACCGTGCCGAGCGTACCCAGCATTTCCTCGCCAAGATTCTGCAGCACTAAAACGGTACTGCTCTCTCAGGAGGGCAGGATTGCTCTTGTGGCGAGGGAGCTTGCTCCCGCTGGGTCGCGAAGCGGCCCCAAACCCGGCAAATGCATGTATCTGACACACCGCATTTACCGGTTTTACGACTGCTTCGCAGCCGAGCGGAAGCAAGCTCCCTCGCCACAGGTTCCGCGTTCGACTGGAAACCAGAGCAAGCCCGTTGCCAAGCTGGTTGACCCAAGGCATCTGTGATGAAATGCGACCCCACTCTCTATCGCGCAGCAAAGCCATCACTCGCCGTGAAACCCCGTCTGATCCGCCATCTGTTCCTGCCGCCGCTGGTCATCGCCCTGATGATCGGATTGGGTTTTCTCGGCTTCTGGGTCAGTGAGCACTACGGAATCCGCAGCCTCAGCGAGAACGGCCAGCGTCAGCTCGAACTGCACGCCCGCGCCGTCGAGAGCGAGATCAGCAAATACACCTACCTGCCCAGCTTGCTGGAACTCGAATCCAGCGTCTCGAAGCTGTTGGCCGACCCGTCTCCGGAACACCGGCAAACGGTCAATGAATACCTCGAAGGCCTGAACCGGCGCAGCCGCAGTCGGGCCATCTACGTGATGGACACCACCGGTCGTGTCATGGCCACCAGCAACTGGCGCGACGTCGACAGTTACCTCGGTGAAGACCTGTCCTTCCGCGCCTACTTCCAGAACGCCGTGCGCGGCCAGCCGGGCCGTTTCTATGGCATCGGCAGCACCAACGGCGAACCCGGTTATTACCTGGCCCATGGCCTGGAAGAACACGGCAAGATCATCGGTGTCGCGGTGGTCAAAGTCCGCCTCGAAGCCATGGAAGAACGCTGGCAGCGCGCGCGCCTCGAAGCCTTTGTCAGCGACGAAAACGGCATCATCATTCTCTCCAGCGATCCGGCGCGCCGGCTGAAATCAGTCGTGCCACTGAGCGACGAGACCAAGGAGAAACTCGCCCGCAGTCTTCAGTACTACTGGTTTCCACTGAACGAACTGCAACCGCTGGCCCGGGAAAAACTGGCCGAAGGCGAGGAAAAACTGACCTTCCCGGCCAACAGCGAAGTGGAGTCCGACGAAGAGGACATCAGTTACCTCTCGCAAACCCGCCCCTTGAGCGACACCCCGTGGAATTTCACCCTGCTCACGCCGCTGCAGGATTTGCGTCGCGAAGCGATCAATCAGGGGATTCTGGTGGCCGTGGCGTTTGCCCTGGTGGCGTTCCTGCTGATTGCCTGGAACGAGCGCCGCAAGGTGATCGCCACCCGCCTCGCCGCCCGGGAAGCCTTGCAGGAAGCCAACAATCAACTGGAGCGTCGGATTACCGAACGCACCACCGATCTGCGCGCCAGCAACGAGCGACTCAAGGGTCAGATCCGCGAACGCCGTCAGGCCGAAGAGACATTGCGGCGCGCCCAGGATGAACTGGTGCAGGCCGGAAAACTCGCCGCCATCGGCCAGATGTCCACCAGCATCGCCCACGAATTGAATCAACCGCTGGCGGCGCTACGCACCTTGTCCGGCAACACCGTGCGCTTTCTCGAGCGCGGGCAACTGGATGTGGCCAGCACCAACCTCAAGACCATCAACGAACTGATCGATCGCATGGGCCGGATCACCGCCAGCCTGCGCTCCTTTGCCCGGCGCGGCGACGACAAGGGCCAGGCCTGCCTCGGCAAAGCAATGGACGCCGCGCTGCAACTGCTCGGCGGACGCGTGGAAAGTGTCCCGCTGCAATTACATCGAGAATTCGCCGACGTACAGGTGCAGATTGACCAGACCCGCCTGGAGCAGATTCTGGTCAACCTGATCGGCAACGCCCTCGATGCCATGCAGTCGCAGCCCCAACCGGAGCTGTGGCTTGAAGGCGAAGAGTTCGATGGCAAATATCGCCTGCGGGTCCGCGACAACGGTCATGGCATCGACGCCGAAGCGCGCAAGCACCTGTTCGAACCGTTCTTCACCACCAAACCCGGTGAGCAGGGTCTGGGCCTCGGCCTGACCCTTTCCGCCAGCCTGGCCGCCGCGACGGGCGGACATTTGGGTGTCGAGCACCCGGCCAGCGGTGGTACCACCTTCGTCCTCAGTTTACCGTTGGTAAGCCCTACTCCTGCCGAGCCAATATGAACAACGACCTTAGTGTGCTGATCGTCGAAGACGACCCCCATGTGCTGCTCGGCTGCCAACAGGCGCTGACCCTGGAAGACATTCGCGTGGGCAGTGCCGAAGAAGCGCTGGAGCGGGTCGGCGACAATTTTGCCGGCATCGTCATCAGCGATATTCGCCTGCCCGGCATCGACGGCCTCGAACTCCTGACCCGGCTCAAGGCTCGCGATCGCAGCCTGCCGGTGGTGCTGATAACCGGCCACGGCGACATCTCCATGGCCGTCGGCGCAATGCAGAAAGGCGCCTATGATTTCATGGAGAAACCCTTCTCCCCGGAACGGCTGGTGGATGTCGCACGTCGTGCGCTGGAACAACGCAGCCTGGCGCGGGAAGTGTCTTCGCTGCGTCGGCAACTGGCGGAACGGGATTCCCTGGAAGGCCGGATCATCGGCCGCTCGCCAGCGATGCAGAACCTGCGGGAATTGATCGCCAACGTCGCCGACACTTCGGCCAACGTGCTGATCGAAGGCGAAACCGGCACCGGCAAGGAACTTGTCGCACGCTGCCTGCACGACTTCAGTCGGCGTCACACCAAGCAGTTCGTCGCGCTGAACTGCGGTGGACTGCCGGAGAACCTTTTCGAAAGTGAAATCTTCGGCCACGAAGCCAACGCCTTCACCGGCGCCGGCAAGCGGCGGATCGGCAAGATCGAACACGCCGACGGCGGTACGCTGTTCCTCGACGAAGTGGAAAGCATGCCGCTGCCGTTGCAGATCAAACTGCTGCGGGTGTTGCAGGAACGCACCCTCGAACGCCTCGGCTCGAACCAGAGTGTGGCGGTGGATTGCCGGGTGATCGCGGCGACCAAATCCGACCTCGACGAGTCGAGCAAGGCCGGCGAATTCCGCAGCGACCTGTATTACCGCCTGAATGTGGTGACCCTGGAACTGCCGCCGCTGCGCGAACGCCGCGAAGACATCCTGCAACTGTTCGAACACTTCCTGCAGCAGTCGTCCTTGCGCTTCGACCGCGCGGTACCGGAGCTGGACAACCAGACCCTGTCAAACCTGATGAGCCACGACTGGCCGGGCAACGTGCGCGAACTGCGCAACGTCGCCGAGCGTTTTGCCCTCGGCCTGCCGGCCTTCAAGAAAACCGGTACCAGCGGCAGCAATCAGGGCCTGGCCTTTGCCGAAGCGGTGGAAGCCTTCGAACGCAACCTGCTCAGCGACGCCTTGCAACGCAGCGGCGGCAACCTGACCCAGGCCAGCCTGGAACTGGGCATGGCCAAAACCACCCTGTTCGACAAAGTGAAGAAGTACGGGCTGAGCCACTGACGGACCTGATGCTCAAGGCTGGCTCCGGGCGGTGTTCCGACGAAGACGGCGTGTCAGACACTTCATGACTGTTCCGTCGCCTTCGCCGGCACGTCGGATCACCGCACCGATCGCTCCTGCAGGTTCTGCGTTTTACTGCCCGTAAACCTTCTGCAACTGCGCTTGCGTCAGCGCATCCTCGAACGGCACCGGCACTGATTTCACTGCGCCGTAGAGGTTGCGATAACGCCAATAGGTGCCGTTATTCGCCAACTGATAACCGCGCTCTACCACACGCTGGCCATCGAGCACATACCGCAAGGTTTCCTGGGCGGCCTCCGGCGGTGCCGGCAGCATCAGGTCGGTGGCTAAAACACGCATGGACTCGTCGATGCACTCGTCGAGCACGGCCGTGACCCTCGCCAGATCCAGAGTGCCGTCGTCGATGCATTGCTTGCCGCAACGCCGAACTGGCTGGCTCGCCACTTCAATGCGCATGCGGTACAGCGCCGAACCGGCAATGTCCTGGACCTGCACCTGATTGACCAGCACAAAGCTGCCGCGATCGGGGGTGAGCATCAGTTTCGGTTCGATCACCAGCCGCGCGGTGACTTGCCCCTCACCTTGTTTCAGCCCGGCCACTTGCGACGCTTGTTGATAGCGCTGTTGCAGACGTTCCTGCAATGGCACGCCGGCGAGCAGGTCGGCCATCGGACGCGAATCCTTGAGCGCAGAGTTTTCTGCATCGCGCTGCAAGCTGCCGCTGCCCATCTGAGTGTTGATCAGGCTCGCCACCAGCAAACCTGCCAGTCCTGCCGCATTGGCACCCGCCACCAGGTTATGACTCGACGAAGCCGCCTTCTGCGCCGCCTCGGCGTCAATCACCGTGCTGGCACCGACAAACGCCTGCGGCAGTTGCATGTCCACTTTCAGTCCATGAGCCTGGACGTAGGACGCGGCACTCTGCGACTTGAAACCGGCCTCGGGCGCCGGTTTCTGCGCGCAACCGGCGAGCACCAGCAGGGCCAGCGCACTGGCCCCCATGATCGAGCGCTTCATTGCTCGAACGGTGTGATCATTTGCTGACGACTATTGTCCATGGCCTGGTAGAAGGCATTGGACAGGTTGGTGTAGGTCGGCTCATCCCACTCGCCCTGAGCCGCTTGCACCGCCGCGAAGGGTTTGAACCACAACAGTTTGTTGTCGGCCAGATCGACCACCAGGCCCTGCCCGCTCACCTGCGCCATCGGCACGCTGGTCGGCACGAATCCGTAGTAGCTGCGGGTGGCGCCGGTGGCGAAGACATTCACCAGCAACAGGCGATCGACGCCGTAAGCGCCCTTGATCGGAGTCAGGTCCCGGCCCATGTAGCCTTCGCGGAAACTGGTTTGCTTATAGACATTCAGGTCGACCGGCTCATTGATCCTCTTGACCTTGTAGCCCTTGGCCTGCAGTTTGGCGACGATGACATCCGGCAACGTGTTCAGGTCGCGCACTTGCCATTTTTCGACGTTGTCGCTGAGTTTGCTGTTCACGCCCCGATTGATCGCGTAATCGAGCATCCCCTGTTGACCGGTCAGTGCCAGCACCGGTGCCGGCACCACAGTGATGGCAACGCCGATGGTCGGCTCCTTGGCATCCCAGAATTGTTTATCCAGCGGAACAGGCGGTTGGACGTGGGCGCAGCCGGTAAGGCTCAGGCAAGCGAGTAAAGTGAGCGCTGCCCACGTGCGAAAGGCGTGAAGAGTCATGGATCAAATCCCTATGATTGAAATCGTTGCTGCCTATATCGGCAAGAACGGCTGAAACCATAGTGGCATATTGATATATTTCTATTCAACTGCGATCCGATCAACTGACCGTGCCGCCCTTCGCCTCGCTCATGATCTGTCGAATCGCCCCGACAAAGGTTTCCACCGGCTGCCCGCCGCTGACCGCGTACTGCCCGTTGAAGACCACGGTCGGCACCGAACTGACGCCGCGGGACAGCCACAACTGCTCTTCCTCCCGCACCTCCCTGGCGAACTCGTCCGATGCCAGAATCGCCTCGGCCCGCTGCCGGTCCAGCCCAACGCTTTGCGCGATCTGCGCCAACTGAGCGTGGTCGGAAGGATTGCCGCCGTCGGTGAAATACGCCTTGAACAGCGCCTCCTTCAGATTGAACTGCAACCCTTCCAGCCCCGCCCAGTACAACAAACGGTGAGCATCGAAAGTGTTGTAGATGCGGCTGTTACCGTCCGTGCGAAAGGCAAAGCCGACTTCGGCGCCGCGTGCGCGAATCATCTCGCGGTTCTTTTGCGATTGCTCCGGGGTCGAACCGTATTTCTCGGTGATGTGTTCGGTGATGTTCTGCCCTTCAGGGCTCATCTTCGGATTCAGCTCGAACGGCTGGAAACGGATTTCGGCCTGGACCTCGTCGCCCAGCAAATCCAGAGCGCGGGTCAGGCCGTACAGACCCACAACGCACCACGGGCAGGACACGTCGCTGACGAAATCGATCTTCAGGGGAGCACTCATCACACACCTCGCAGGCTGAACACAGGCCGAAAATGATGAACGATACACCTGTGGAAGCGGCATGGTTGTCTGTCTGCAAGAGACAGGCCGCCTTCGCCAGAATGCCGGCCCCGTTCCCACAGTGGATTTCGGTGCTACAGAAGGTTGTGTTCAACCACAGGATCAATCTGCGCCCAATGCGAAGTGTCTTCGCGATGAGCCTGCAGATAAGGCAACACCGCCGCCAGCAACGGTGCTTTAAACGCCTCCTGAAAACGATGGGCCAACCCAGGAATCAGCTTCAACTGACTACCTTGAATATGCGCCGCCAAATGCACCCCATGCATCACCGGCAACAGCGGATCGGCAGTGCCATGAACCACCAGCGTCGGCACCCGCAACTGATTAAGCAACGCCACCCGACTTGGCTCCGCGAGGATCGCCATGATCTGGCGCTTCACACCCTCGGGGTTGAACGCCCGGTCATAAGACAGCGCCGCCTGATGCAGCAGGGCCTGCCGATCATCGCTCACCGTCGGACTCCCCAGCGCTGCCAGCAAGTCAGCCTGCTGCTCGAGCGCCACTTCGCGATTCGGCGCACCACGGCGCGAGAGCAACTGCACCAAGGCCGCATTGGGCGCTGGCAAACCTTCGGCACCGGAAGTGGTCATGATCAACGTCAGACTCTCGATCCGCTGCGGCGCCATGGCCGCCATATGCTGGGCGATCATCCCGCCCATGCTCGCGCCCAGCACATGGAATTGATCGACGTGCAACGCATCCATCAAACCCAGCGCATCATCGGCCATGTCCGTCAGGGAATACGGCGCCGAAACCGGCAAACCGAGTTTGTAGCGCAGCACTTCGAAGGTCAGGTTGGCGTCGACCGGCGCCTGTCGCCAGGTGGACAGGCCGACATCGCGATTGTCATATCGAATCACCCGAAAGCCCTGCTGGCAGAGCGCAACCACCACCTCGTCCGGCCAGTGAATCAACTGCCCGCCCAGCCCCATCACCAGCAGCAGTGCCGGGTCCGAGGCACGGCCGATGCTCTGGTACGCCAGGCTCACCTGCGCCAGATCGGCGTGTTCGGTCGGAACATTCACATCACATCGAGAGGCCGCAAAGGACGGCAGGCCGAACAACAACGCGGCCAGGAAAACCGCTGTCGAAAAAAAACGTGCACTCATGAAAAAACACCGAAACGCAGAACCCCAGTAGAGCGCGAGTCTGATGAAGTTTGATCAAGCGCGCTGCCACAGTTACGTGACAGTTTGATGAAGAGTGCTGAACGGTCATATTCAACACCGCGCTTTCATTCATCGTCCGGGCAGACGCCACAGAAGCTTAAGCCAACTGACTCCGCAACTGCCGCGCCGCCGCCACCATGTTCACCAACGCCGCTTCCGTCTCCGGCCAAGCCCGGGTTTTCAGACCGCAATCCGGGTTCACCCACAACCGTTCCGCCGGAATCCGCTTCACGGCCTTGCTCATCAACTTGACCATCTCCGCCGTGTCCGGCACCCGTGGCGAGTGAATGTCATACACACCCGGGCCGATATCGTTCGGGTAGTCGAACGCTTCGAAGGCCTCCAGCAATTCCATGTCCGAACGCGAGGTTTCAATGGTGATCACGTCAGCATCCATCGCCGCGATGGCCTCGATCACGTCGTTGAATTCGCTGTAGCACATGTGGGTGTGGATCTGGGTTTCATCGCGCACACCGGACGCACTCAAGCGAAACGCTTGCACCGCCCAATCGAGGTATTCCTGCCATTGCGCCCGACGCAGCGGCAAACCTTCGCGGAACGCCGCTTCGTCGATCTGGACGATCTTGATGCCGGCGTTTTCCAGGTCCAGCACCTCGTCACGCAGGGCCAGCGCCAACTGCTGCGCCTGGACTTTGCGCGAAACGTCTTCCCGCGGGAACGACCACATCAGCATGGTCACCGGACCGGTGAGCATGCCTTTCATGACTTTGTCGGTCAGGCTTTGCGCATAAGTGATCCAGTCGACAGTCATGGCGTTCGGACGGCTCAGGTCGCCGTAGATGATCGCCGGTTTCACACAACGGGAACCGTAGCTCTGTACCCAGCCAAAACGGGTGAACAGGTAGCCGTCCAGCTGCTCGGCGAAATACTCCACCATGTCGTTGCGTTCGGCTTCACCATGGACCAGCACATCCAGGCCCAGGCGTTCCTGGACTTGCACGGCGTGGCGGATTTCGCTGTGCATGGCGTCGGTGTAATCGTTGGCCGACAGCTTGCCTTGCTTGAACGCCTGACGCGCCAGGCGGATCGAACCGGTCTGCGGGAACGAACCGATGGTGGTGGTCGGAAACGCCGGTAGCTTCAACCTTGTGCGCTGTTGCTCGATGCGTTTGGCAAACGGCGAGTGGCGCTGGCTGTCGGCTGCACCGATGGCGTTGATGCGGGCTTGCACTTGCGCTTTGTGGATACGCGGAGACTCGGCGCGGCTGGCCTGAATCGCCCGGCTTTCGCCCAGGGCGGCTTGCACCTTGGGCGACTGCGGGTCGTTAAGTGCATCACGCAGCACAGCGATTTCGCCACACTTCTGCACGGCAAACGCCAGCCAGCTTTTCAGTTCCGGATCGAGTTTGTCTTCACGCTCCAGGTCCACCGGACTGTGCAGCAACGAGCAGGAACTGCTGACCCACAGGTTGTCGCCAAAGCGTTCCTGGGCCAATTGCAGTTGTGCGAGCACCGGCTCCAGTTCGCAACGCCAGACGTTGCGGCCGTTGACCAGGCCCACCGAGAGAATCTTGTAGGTCGGCAGACGATCGAGCACGTGGAGCAGTTGGTCGGGGGCGCGCACCGCATCGATGTGCAAACCTTGCACTGGCAAACCGACGGCCAGGCCGAGGTTGTCTTGCAGGCCACTGAAGTAGGTCGCCACCAGCTTTTTCAGCGGCGAATACTGGAGGATGTGATAAGCGCGTTCGAAAGCATTTTTCCATTCTTGCGGCAGGTCGAGGGTCAGGATCGGCTCGTCGATCTGCACCCACTCCACGCCTTGGGCGGCGAGACGACCGAGGATTTCGCCGTAGATCGGCAGCAGGCGTTCCAGCAGGTCGAGCTTGTCGAAGTCGTTGCCTTTGGCCTTGCCCAGCCACAGGTACGTCAGCGGGCCGATGATCACTGGTTTGACGTTATGGCCAAGGGCCCGGGCTTCGTCGACTTCGTCGAACAACTGTTCCCAGCTAAGCTTGAACTGTTGGTCTGCGCTGAATTCCGGGACCAGGTAGTGGTAGTTGGTATCGAACCACTTGGTCAGTTCCTGTGCATATTGCGCCTTGGTGTGTTCGCCGCCGCAGCAGGCTGCAGTTGCACCTCGGGCCATGGCGAACAGCGTGTCCAGCGTCGGCAGGCCGTTGGCGTTTTTGGCACTGTCGAAACGCTCCGGGATCACACCAAAGGTCAGGGAATGGGTCAGCACCTGGTCGTACCAGGCGAAGTCGCCGACCGGCAGCAGGTCGATGCCGGCGTCTTTCTGCAATTGCCAGTGGGTGGCGCGCAGTTGGGCACCGACGTTTTTCAGCGCGTCCTGATCGAGATCGCCCTTCCAGTAGGATTCGAGGGCTTTTTTCAGTTCGCGGTCAGCGCCGATGCGTGGAAAACCAAGTGTGTGGGCCAGAGCCATGGTGAGTTCCTTCCTAGATTAGAGGCCGTAAAACATGGCCCTATTGTCGACAGCCAACCCAACATGAGACAAACTCAACCTTTTCGTGTTGATCACAAGTTTTCCTCATGGAGCCCAACCGGTGCTTGAAATCCGCCACTTGAAGACCCTGCACGCCTTGCGCGAAGCCGACAGCCTGGTCGATGCCGCCGACCGTCTGCACCTGACGCAATCAGCCCTGTCCCACCAGTTCAAGGAGCTGGAAGAGCGCATGGGCATGCCGTTGTTCGTACGCAAGACCAAACCGGTGCGTTTCACCAGCGCCGGTTTGCGCCTGCTGCAATTGGCCGACGCTACTTTGCCGCTGCTACGCGGCGCCGAGCGTGATATCGCGCGGCTGGCCGGTGGCACCGCCGGGCGCTTGCACATGGCAATCGAATGCCACAGTTGCTTCCAGTGGCTGATGCCGACCATCGACCAGTTCCGCGATGCGTGGCCGGAAGTCGAACTGGACCTGGCGTCGGGTTTCTCCTTCGCCCCGTTGCCAGCCCTGGCCCGTGGCGATCTGGATCTGGTGGTGACCTCCGATCCGCTGGAAATTGCCGGTATCACCTATGTGCCGCTGTTCACTTATGAAGCGATGCTCGCGGTGGCCAATCAGCACCGTTTGGCGAACAAGGCGTATATCGTTCCTGAAGATTTGCTGACCGAAACCTTGATCACTTACCCGGTGGAGCGTGATCGGCTGGATATTTTCACCCGTTTCCTGGAGCCGGCCGACATCGAACCGGCCCAGGTCCGCACCTCGGAGCTGACGGTGATGATGATGCAACTTGTAGCCAGCGGGCGTGGCGTGTGCGGCATGCCGCACTGGGCGCTGCATGAATACAGTTCACGGGGCTATGTGAAGGCCAAGCGGCTGGGTGAGAAAGGCTTGTTTGCGACGTTGTACGCGGGGATCCGCGCGGACATGCTGGATGCGCCGTACATGCGTGATTTTCTGCTGACGGCGAAGGACACGTCGTTTTCTACGCTGGATGGGGTCAGCGCGGTTCGATAGCCGATACGGTCCCCTGTGGCGAGGGCGCTTGCTCCCGCTCGGCTGCGCAGCAGACGAAAATCCAGCCTATGCGGTGTACCTGAGAGAATAAGGTTGCAGGTTTTGGGGACGCTTCGCAGCCCGGCGGGAGCAAGCGCCCTCGCCACAAAAGCGGCCTTATGCCTCAAGTTCCTGGGGTGACCTCCCGCCACATGTGGATCTTGTCGAAGTACTCTTCACCAACCCGCAGCGCCAGCGGCTCCAGGCCGAACTGGATGAAGCCGCATCGCTGGTACAAGTTGAACGCCGCTTCGTTGCCGGCGGTGACGGTCAGCTGAACCAGCCTCAGGACCGGGTGGGTTTGCGCCTCGGCCAGCGCCGCCTGCACCAATTGATAACCGAGCCCGCGCTGACGAACCTGGCCGGATACGTACAGGCCGAACAGCGTCGCCTTGTGCCGGGCCTTTTCACGAGGTTCGAAGGCCAGGCCGACGATGCCTGCCAATTGCCCTTGCTCAAATGCGCCGAACAGCACATCGAGCTTGCTGGTCAGGCGCGACTCCCACCAGCTCAGCGGCATCGTCGCGCGCTCACGCACGCTGGAGGTGAACGCCTGAGGATGCAAGTCGTAGGCTTCGAGCATCAGCGCCCGATAGGCGAGTGCATGGCTGGCATCAAGCCGTTCAATCCACATGTTCACGCCGCCCTTCGTTGCTCAAGCATCAGCCGCACCGCCAGCGCCGACAGCACGAACCCCATGAAATAGCGTTGCAGCGCCAGCCAGGTCGGGTTGTTGACGAACCAGGACGCGATGCCTGCCGCAAACACCGCGATCAACAGATTGACGCAGAAACTGACGCTGATCTGGGTCAAACCGAGAACGATGCTCTGGGTGAAGACAGAGCCATGCTCAGGCGTGATGAACTGCGGAAACACCGACAGGTAAAACACGGCGATCTTCGGATTCAAGGCACTGGTCAGAAACCCCATGGTAATCAATTTGCGCGACGAATCCGGCGGCAACTGCTGCGCCTCGAACGGCGACCGCGCTCCCGGTTTGACCGCCTGCCAGGCCAGCCACATCAGGTACAGCGCCCCGGCCCACTTCAACACTTCATAGGCCATCGGCACGGCCAGGAACACCGCGGTCAAACCCGCCGCTGCGGCGAACAGATGCACGAAGAATCCGGCGACCACACCGAGCAACGAAGTCACCCCGGCCTTGCGCCCCTGGCAGATCGAACGGGAGATCAGGTAGATCATGTTCGGCCCCGGCGTCAGTACCATCAGCAACGCGGCAGCGGCGAAGATCAGCAAGTCTTGAAGCGGAATCATGGGCAATCCTTGGTCCGTGAATAATCAGGCGATCGCGGTCAGCGAGGCTCGATAAAACGGCAGGATCAGGTCCCGTGTCAATGGCGCGAGGGTGACATCACCGTCGGTCGCCGGATCGATCCAGCGCACCTCTTCGATCTCCGCTGCCGGGGACACGTCTGCATCGATCGTCAGCTGAAAGAGTTCGGCCTGCACGATAAATCCCGGCTCATTGGCGGCCGGTGCCGAGAATTGCCCCAGATACATCGCGTGCGCCGGATCAATGACCAGTCCGAGCTCTTCATCCAGTTCACGGGCCAGCGCACAGACCGGTTGTTCATGGGCCTCGATCTTGCCACCCGGTTGCATGAAGGCCTCGGTACCGCGTTTGCGAACCAGCAGGGTACGACCGTCGGGACCGATCAACAGGGCGGCGGCAATGCGGATGATGCGGGGTGAAACGGCGGATGAAGGTGTCATGAACAACGACTGCCCTTGGCTAAAAGACGCAAGGATCCCATGTGCATCGGTGCGTCGTCACGCCGAAAAAATCTCTGCGAAACACGGCCCGCCTGAGCGCGAGCCTGGTGGCGAGGGGATTTATCCCCGTTCGGCTGCGAAGCAGTCGCAAACTAAGTGGATGCGGTTTGTCTGAGATACCGAAGTCACAGGTTTGGGGCCGCTTCGCGACCCAACGGGGATAAATCCCCTCGCCACAAAAGCTCGCTCCCACAGTGATCAGTGCAAGGCGTCGGAAGTCTCCCCCCCCTCGAGAATCGCGCCGTTCACGTCTTCCGGCACCTTCACGAAAATGCTGTATTTCGCCCCTTCCATGGCTTCGAAGGCGATCAGCTTCTCCACCAGCGGTCCATTCAATACCTTGCCGGCATTGAGCAGCAGCATGCCGTTGTCTGCATTGAGGTTGCGCGCCAGGATCATCCCCGCTGCCAATTCCCGGGTGGTGATGACCTTGACCGCCGGATCGGCCAGAGAAACATCGCTCAGGTAGGCGGCGCACACCTGAATGAAATCCTCCACCATCCCCGGGTCATAGAGTTTCCCGGCATAGCTGCGGATATACACCAGCGCCTCATCGCTGTTCATCTGCCGTTCCAGGATCAACCCGCGCTGCAACTCGATGAAATCCACCGCCAGCTTCAGTAACCGCGAACCGACGGGAATCGCTTCACCCTTGAGCCGGTCGGGAAAACCGCTGCCGTCCCAACGCTCCTGATGGTGCAGAATCAGACGGGCGGCATCCTTCATCGGATCGAGCGTCATCAACAGCGATTCGCTCTGCTTCGGGTAATTGCGGTAACGCTCACGATCATTGTGATGCAGCAGGTCCGCAGGGGCGGTCATCATGCTGTCGGTCCAGCTGAGCTTGCCGATGTTGTAGAGCGCCGCCGCCATGGTCAGGTCGCGACTGGTGCCCGCATCCAGGTCATGGAGCTTGCAGTACACCCGCACCAACTCGATGATCTGGCGGTTGGTCTGTTTGGCCGGCGGCATGCGCAGGTTGGCCAGCAGCGAGAACATCTCGGTGCCGGTGACGTAGCTGTGCTTGAGCTCCTCATAGGCCAGGTCGAGCATGTCGGCGGTCTGCTGCAGCTCGGCAGTGCGGGAGGCGACGCGTTTGTCCAGGGTGGTGTTGAGCCGCCTCAATTCCTGGTTCTGATCCCACGTTTCCTGGACCAGACGCAACCTTTCACGTTCGGAATGCTGGTACGCGAGTGATTGCCGCAATATCAGCAGCATTTCCTCATCGTGCCAGGGCTTGCTGATGTAGCGATGAATCTGCCCCTCATTGATGGCTTTGATAATGGCTGACGGGTCGGCATAACCGGTGAGCATGATCCGCACGGTATCGGGATAAAGCTGGTGGATATGGGCCAGCAGCGTGGCACCGTCCATGTTGGGCATGCGTGCATCGCTCATCACCAGATCGATGGACTGTTGCGCCATGATTTCCAGGGCCTGGGCGCCGCTGGTGGCCAGCAGCACGTCGTAGGGCTGGCCGCGTAACAGGCGACGCAGGCTGTTGAGAATGGGTTCCTCATCATCGACCAGCAACACCTTGGGTTTATAGACGGACGTCGCGGGGAGTTGCTCTTCCATGGCATTACCTCAGGCGAAAACGGGTACAGCATCATGTCGGAATCCGGGCAAACATCCGCTATTGCCGGATCCTGACCTTCAGGCTAGATGATTTTCGTGCCATCACCGCAATGATTCGTTTCAGTCAGTTGCGCGAACTCTGGTCCGGGCGACTATGCTCTGGTGACTCGGATCCATAATCTGTACGTTCGGCCAGGTGGTCAGGGAAAAGGATGACCCTTATGAACACTGCGCATCAAACCGCTGCCGGTCCAGGGATCTGGCGATGAATACGCTGCTGGCGCGGACCAACCGGCGAATTCTCATCGTCGACGACACGCCTTCAATCCATGAGGACTTCATCAAGATCCTCAGCCCGCCATCGTCCGATGACGACAGCCTCACCAGCTCGGAACAAGCCCTTTTCGGCACTGCGGTGACGGCCACACTCCAGCGTTTCATACTCGATTCGGCCTTCCAGGGCCTCGAAGCGCTGGACAAGGTCGAAACGGCCCTGGCCAACGACATGCCCTACGCGATGGCGTTCATCGACATGCGCATGCCACCGGGCTGGAACGGCCTGGAAACCATCGAACGCTTGTGGCAAGTCGACCCCAAGTTGCAAGTGGCGCTGTGCACGGCCTACTCCGACTATTCCTGGGAAGACATCGACGAACGCCTGGAGCTGGGCGACCGTCTGCTGATTCTCAAGAAACCGTTCGATGCGATCGAAATCCGCCAGATGGCCAGCGCGCTGACCGCCAAGTGGCAAATGACCGAAGATGCGGAGCTGAAGATGTCGCTGCTCGAGCAAGCGGTCGAGGAGCGCACCCGGGAACTGTCCGATGCCAACATCATCGTGCAGAACAGCCCGACCATTCTGTATCGGCTGCGGGGCGAACCGTCGTTTCCGCTGATGTACATCTCGCACAACATCACCAAGTACGGGCATGTCGCGGCGAAACTGGTCGCCTCGGCCAATTGGGCCCGGGAGTTGATACATCCCGAAGATCAATTGAAGGTCGACACCGCCATGGCCCGAGTGCTGGACCGCCACGCTGCCGGCGCCTCCATCGAGTTCCGGATGCGCACCGGCAACGGTGACTGGCGCTGGGTGGAAAACCGCTACATCCCGGTACGCGACGACGAAGGCCGCCTGCTGGAAGTCGAAGGCATCATCATCGACGTCACAGAACGCAAGGTGGCCGAAGAGAAAATCTTCCTGCTGGCGCGCACCGACGGACTGACCGGACTGGCCAACCGCGCCACGCTGATCGAGCGGCTGCACCAGGCCTTCGCCGCCGCACGTCGCGGCGCGACGCCATTCGCCATGTTTTACCTGGACCTGGACCACTTCAAACGCATCAACGACACCCTCGGGCACCCGGTGGGTGACTTGTTGCTGCAAGAAGTGGCCCGGCGCATCAAGGCCTGCGTGCGGGAAAACGATGTGGTCGCCCGCCTCGGCGGCGACGAGTTCGCGATCCTGCAGCTGGACGTCAGCGACCCGACCCATTCCGCCGCCCTCGCCACCAAGGTCCGGGATGCACTGGTGCTGCCCTACTCCCTGGCCAGCAACGATATACGGGTATCGGTCAGTATTGGCATCAGCAGTTACAGCCCGACCATCACCAGTGCCGACGGCATGTTGACCCAGGCCGACATGGCGCTCTATCGCTCCAAGGAAAAGGGCCGCAACCAGTACCACTTCCATTCAGAGGAGATCAATCAGGAAGTGGTCGAACGCATGACCATCGCCAGCGAGTTAAGAGAGGCCATCGAACACAATGAACTTGAACTGTGTTACTGGCCGGAAGTCGACCTGACCAGCGGCAAGATCCTCGGAATGGAAGCGCAGGTCACCTGGAACCACCGCGAGCGCGGTTTGCTGGAAGCCACTGCGTTCCTGCCCGCCGCCGAAAAGACCGGCACGATCATCGCCCTCGGTCATTGGGTGCTGGATCGAGCCTGCCGGCAAATGCGCCAGTGGCGGGATGAAGGTGTCGCGCCACCGGTGATTGCGATCAAGCTGTCCCTGGCCCAGCTCAAGAGCGGCCCCGAGCTCATCTATGACGTGCTGCGCACCACCGCACGCTGGGAGCTCTGCGCCGCGGACCTGCGGTTCGATGTCACCGAAGCGACGCTGGCCCAGACCAAATGGACCCACAACGACGTGTTGCCACGCTTGCGTGACCTGGGCGTGAAGATCGCCATCGACGACTTCGGCACCGAGTATTCTTCGTTCGATTACCTCAAGACCTATCAGGTCAATCACCTGAAACTCGCCCAAGCCTTCATCGACACAGCCGCTCGCGATCCGTCCAGTGCCAACACGTTGCGCGCCATCATCAACTTCGCTCGGGATGTCGGGATCGGCATCATTGCCGAAGGCGTCGAGACCCAGGAACAGCGCAGTTCGTTGATGGCCACCGGGTCACCGATGAACGCCCAGGGTTTTTTCTTCAGCAAGGCCGTCAGCAGCCAACAGGCTGCCGAGTTGCTGAAAGCCGGGAGAATCATGCCGTCCACGGAGGACAAAGGATGAAAACCCCTTTCGTGCGGACCAACCGGCGCATCCTGATCGTCGACGACACGCCCTCGATTCATGATGATTTCCGCAAGATCCTCGGCGCCGAAACGGAAGGTGAACTGAGCCTGGCCGGCACTGAAGCAGCACTGTTCGGCACGCTGCCGATGGAACGGCTGACGTTCCAGCTCGACTCGGCCTATCAGGGGCAAGAAGCCCTCGAGCTGGTAAAACGCGCATTGGCCGAAGGTCACCCTTACGCCCTGGTGTTCACCGACATGCGCATGCCTCCGGGCTGGGACGGGCTGGAGACCATTGAACAACTGTGGAAGGCCGATCCACACCTGCAAGTCGCCTTGTGCACGGCGTATTCGGATTACACCTGGGAAGCCATGGCCGAACGGCTGGAGTTTGGCGACCAGATGCTGGTGCTGAAAAAGCCCTTCGACAGCCTGGAAATCCGCCAGATGGCCAGCGCCCTGACCTGGAAATGGCAGATGGCTCAGGACGCGGCGATGAAGGTGCTGAGCCTGGAGCAAACCATCGAAGCGCGGGTTCACGAATTGCTCAAGGTGTCTCATCTGTTGCAGTACGACGTGTTGACCGAGTTGCCCAACAGCACGTTGCTGGGTGACCGGCTGAACCAGTCGCTGGCGTTGTCCCGACGCCATGACAAGCAACTGGCGGTGATGTTTCTGGGGCTTGATCGCTTCAAGCGCATCAACAATGCCCTCGGCCATCCGGCCGGTGACGAAATGTTGAAACAGGTCAGCCGCAACCTGGTGGCCACCGTGCGCGAGTCAGATTCGGTGTTTCGCTATGGCTCCGACGAATTCGTGGTGATCCTCGCCGATATCCGCCATCCCCAGCAGACAAAGGGCATCGCCGAAAAACTCTTGAACGCCATTCGCGCCCCCCTGCACATCGCCGGGCATGACCTGAGCGTGACCGCGAGCCTGGGCATCAGTATTTATCCCGATGACGGTTTCGACGCCATCGAGCTGATCAAGAAAGCCGAAACCGCGATGCGCAACATCAAGGAAAGCGGTCCGAACGATTTCAGTTTTTTCATTGATGAAATGAACAAGCGGGCCCGGGATCAGCAAAGCATCGAAACCGGTATTCGCCTGGCGCTGGAGCGCAATGAGTTTGTCCTGCATTACCAACCCAAACTGGATCTGGGCAGCGGCATGGTAGTCGGCGCCGAGGCCTTGATCCGTTGGCAAAGACCCGGGCACGGCCTGGTCTATCCGTCGGATTTCATCGCGGTGGCCGAAGACAGCGGCCTGATCGTCCCGCTGAGCAAATGGGTGCTTGCCGAGGCCTGCCGACAAGCCTGCGCCTGGCAAGCGCGCGGGCTGCCAAATCTCTGCATGTCGGTGAACATGTCAGCCATCGATTTCCGTCAGCGGGACTTTGTCGATGGCATCGAACAGATCCTCGAACAGACAGGCCTGGAGCCGTCCTTGCTGGAGCTGGAGATCACCGAAGGCGTGTTGATGCAAAACATCGAGACCACCGTCAATTCCCTGAACCGACTCAAGGCGCTGGGTGTGCGTCTGGCCATCGATGACTTCGGCACCGGCTATTCCAGCCTGAGTTACTTGCAGCGTTTTCCAATCGATGTACTGAAAATCGACCAGTCGTTCATTCGCGGCTTGAGCAACGACAGCAACGACGCTGCCCTGGTCAGCGCCATCATCAGTCTTGGGCGCAGCCTCAAACTGACCATCATCGCCGAAGGCGTGGAAACCCTCGAACAATTGAATTTCCTCAGGGCCCATCATTGCGAGGAAGGCCAGGGTTACTACTTCAGCAAAGCCGTGGAAGCGGACAGCTTCGTGCAGTATCTGTGTTCCGTGAAACCTGCTCCATTTACCGCCACGTGAACGATGCGTAACGACACATGGGCTATTAGCCAAGGAATCATCAGATGTCGCCATCCATTCACCACCAGCTCCTGGTGCCGCTGCTCGGATTCTGTCTGAGCGCGGTCGCGGCACCGCTGGATGAACCGCTTAAACCACTGCCTCCGGTGCCACAACAAAACCCGCTGCGGGTCGAACTCGGTCGCCAGTTGTTCAATGAACCGCGCCTCTCAGTCAACAACACGCTGTCCTGCGCCAGTTGTCATCATCTGGACAAAGGGGGTGCCGATTCCGTGCCGTTTTCCATCGGCTTCAACGGTGTGCCGGTGACGATCAACACCCCCAGCGTGTTCAACGCCACCCTGAATTTCAGGCAGTTCTGGAACGGCCGCGCCAACTCCCTGGAATCCCAGATCCATGAAGTGGTGAAGAGCCCCAGCGAAATGGGCAGCAACTGGGAGCACGTGGTGCAAGTGCTGTCCGCCGACCCTGCGTACCACAGCGCATTTGGCAATGCCTACCCGGACGGCGTGACCATGAACAATGTGCAAAACGCCCTGGCCGCCTATGAACGTACGCTGCTCAGTAGCAACTCGCGGTTTGATCAATACCTGCTGGGCGACACCGACATCCTCACGACCGAGGAAAAATACGGTTACCAGCGTTTCAAGGACTACGGCTGCATCGCCTGCCATCAAGGCGTGAACATCGGCGGCAACATGTTCCAGAAGTTCGGCGTCATGGGCGATTACTTCAAGGTTCGCGGCAACCCGACCGACACCGACCAGGGTCGCTATCTGGTGACCGGGGAAGAAGAGGACCGCAATGTGTTCAAGGTACCGAGCCTGCGCAATGTGGCAGTAACCGCACCGTACTTTCACGACAGTTCGGCCAAGACCCTCGAAGAGGCCGTGGACGTGATGTTCAAGTTCCAGCTCGGGCGCATTCCTTCCGCCGAGGACAAAACCCTGATCATCAAATTCCTCAAGACCCTGACCGGTGAATGGGGAGGCAAACCCTTATGAAAATGTCACGCCGTCGCAGTCTTGCCCTGCTGGGGGCCGTCGCTTTGTTGCTGGCCTCGACGCTGCTGTTCCTGTACATCAAATCGAATTCGAACCAGACATCGACCTACGCCGAATCCCGTGACCTGATCGGTCGCATCAAGCAGTTGAACGCGCAATGGGAAACCGAGATCCTCAAGGCCCGGATCACCATCAACCACAATTACGATCCGCTGGTCACGCCGCTGATCGAGATGACGCAGCTGTGGGAGCGGTTCGATATCCTGGAATCGAACCACGGCCGCAACGATTCGCCGATCTGGCGTGCCAGCCATGAAACGTACCTGACCGCCGTCCAGGAAAAGACCCGGCTGGTGGAGCAGTTCAAGTCCCACAACGCTGTGCTGCGCAACTCACTGGCGTTCCTGCCCACCGCCGAGGACGATATTCAGGAGCAGTTGGCCCGGCTGGTCGATGGCGACAAACTGCAACTGCAGAACATCGCCACCGACACTTACGATCTGCTGCTCAGCAGTCTGGAGTTCGCCCAGGTCACCTCCGACGACAGGGCCGCGGACATTCTGGTCGGTCTGAACAAGCTTGGGGTGAACAAGTTGCGCCTGCCCGAACAGTTTCACAGCCCGATCGATATTTTAAGCAACCACATTTCACTGATTCTGCGCGAACAGCCGGTGGTCAACCGTTTGCTGGAAAACATCGAAGCGATTCCCGTCGCCGAGCGTCTGGACGACATCACCAGCCTGTTGAACACTGACCAGCAACAGGCCGATGCGGTCGAGCAGCGCTACCACTTTTACATGTTGGTGTTTTCAGTGCTGCTGGTCCTGTTGCTGGTGTACCTGGCGATTCACCTGATGCGCAGTTTCACCACCATCAATCGCGTCAACAAGGCCCTGAAAACCGCCAATGACGAACTGGAACTGCGCGTGGAAGAACGCACCCGCGAGCTCAAGGATACCCAGAGCGAACTGCTCGACACCGCACGCCAGGCCGGCATGGCCGAGATCGCCACCAATGTGTTGCACAACGTCGGCAACGTGCTCAACAGCGTCAACATTTCGGCCGATCTGGTCAGCCGCAAACTGCGCGCCAGCAAGGCCCAGGGGTTGGGCAAGGCCATGCAGCTGATCAACGAACACCCGGATGACCTCGGTGCCTTCCTGACCCGGGACGAGAAAGGCAAATTGCTTCCCGGTTACCTCAATCAACTGGTGGAGGCCATCGCGCTCGAACAACAGAGCATGACCGACGAACTCGCGCAGTTGAGCAAAAGCGTCGACCACATCAAGGACATCGTCGCCACCCAGCAATCCTACGCGGGCGCCAACAATCTGATGGAGCCGCTGCACATCAGCGAATTGCTCGAGGACGCCCTGCGCATGAACGCCGGTGCGCTGACCCGGCATCACGTCAAGGTGGTCAAGGAGTACGGCGAGGTGCCGCAGGTCATGGGTGACAAACACCGCTTGCTGCTGATCCTGATCAACCTGATCAGCAACGCCAAATACGCCATGTCCGATCTCAGCAACCGCCCGCGGCAAATGACCCTCGGGGTCAAAATCGTCGACGACGCGACACTGCAAGTCAGCGTCAAGGATGACGGTGAAGGCATTGCCCCGGAAAACATGACGCGCATCTTTGCCCACGGTTTTACCACGCGCAAGGAAGGTCATGGCTTCGGCTTGCACAGCTGTGCCCTGGCCGCCATCGAAATGAACGGCCACCTGACCGCCTACAGCGACGGGCCGGGCAAGGGCGCGCAGTTCACCCTGCAGATCCCGCTGAAAACCGTCACGGAGGAAGCATGAGCGAACAGTCGAACCGGCGCATTCTGCTGATCGACGACACACCGTCCATTCATGAGGATTTCCGCAAGATCCTGACGCCGACGCCGGTGCCGACTGTCGAGCTGGACGCGATGGAAGCGGCGCTGTTTGGCAGTGAACTGAAATCCACCCGCGCCCTGTTCGAGCTGGATTCGGCGTATGGCGGGCAAGAGGGCCTGGGCAAACTCAAGGATGCCTTGCAGGTAAAGCATCCCTATGCGCTGGCCTTCGTCGACATGCGCATGCCGGAGGGCTGGGACGGCGCGAAGACGATTGAGCATTTGTGGCAGGAAGACCCGCGCCTGCAAGTGGTGGTGTGCACCGCATATTCCGACTATTCGTGGGACGACCTGCTGGACCGGTTGCAGGCCCATGACCGGCTGCTGATTCTGAAAAAACCGTTCGACAACATTGAAGTCCAGCAGATGGCCAACACCCTGCTGACCAAATGGGACATGACCGAACGGGCCTTGGTGCAGATGAGCCACCTGGAGCATCTGGTGGATCAACGCACGGCCCAGTTCAAACAGGCCAGCGAGGCGTTGCAGCGGGAAATCGACGAGCGCAAACAGCTTGAGTCACAACTGGTGCAATCGGAGAAACTCGCTTCACTGGGGCAACTGGCGGCCGGTGTCGCCCATGAAATCAACAACCCCATCGGTTTCATTTCCTCCAACCTCGGCGCCCTCGATGGCTATTTCAAACAGCTGCAGGAAATGCTCGACGCCTACCGTGATGCGGAAAAGGCGATGGGTTCCAGCGAACTGGTCGAGGGTTTGCAACAGCTTCGTGACCGGGTGGAACTGGAATTCCTGCGCGACGACATACCGTTGCTGATCAAGGAATCCAAGGACGGTATCAACCGCGTCGGGCAGATCGTCAGGGACTTGAAGGACTTCTCGCGGGTGGATTCCAACCAGGAATGGCAGTGGGCGAATCTGCAAAACGGCATCGAATCGACGCTGAACATCGTGGCCAATGAACTGAAGTACAAGGCCGATGTGGTGAAGGACTATCAGGCCCTTCCCGATATCGAATGCCTGCCTTCGCAGATCAACCAGGTGATCATGAACCTGATCGTCAACGCGTCGCAGGCCATCGGCGCGGAACGCGGCACCCTCACCCTGCGCACCGGGTCTGAAGGGGAAACCGTATGGATCGAAGTCGCCGACACCGGCACCGGCATCCCGCCGGAAAGCCTGCAGAAAATCTTCGACCCGTTCTTCACCACCAAACCGGTCGGCCAGGGGACAGGGCTGGGGTTGTCCCTGTCCTATGGCATCGTGAAGAAACACCGGGGGAATATCCTGGTGCGCAGTGAAGTCGGCGTTGGCAGCACTTTCCGCGTCGAATTGCCGATCCACCAATCAAAACCGGCTGCCTGAACACAACTCCACATGTGGGAGCGCACCCTTGTGGCGAGGGAGCTTGCTCCCGCTGGGTCGCGAAGCGGCCCCAAAAGCATTGCGACTGCTACGCCCGGACGCGGATCGGCCGGCGGGAGCAAGCTCCCTCACCACAAAAGGCTCGCTCCCACAGCGTTCTTCATCAGTCCGGTGGTCAGGTGGCTTCCTGAAAATCCATCTCCGGTGGCTGACGACGGAATCCGCCCGTCAGCACCGCCAGGTACACCACGCCAATCGCCAGCCAGCTCAGCCCCAGATAGATCGCCAGGTGATCGAGGCTGACCATCAGCCACAAATCCGCCGCCAGGCCTATGAACGGGAAGATCAGGAACAGCACCAATTCACGCAGGCCTTTCTTCTCGCCGCCGATCCAGTAGTGAAAGATCACCGACAGGTTCACCAGACTGAACGCCAGGAACGCGCCGAAGTTGATGAAGGACGTCGAGGTGGTGACGTCCAGTTTCAGCGCCAGCAACGCTACCACTGCGCACAGCAGGATGCTGTTGATCGGCGTCCCGAAACGTTCATGCAACGTACCGAAGAAGGATTTCGGCAGCACGCCGTCCCGGCCCATGGCATAGAGCAGACGCGAACCGCTGGCCTGAGCCGACAGCCCCGAGGCAAATTGACCGACGATCAGACCGATCAGGAAGATCGACACAAACAGGTCGCCACCGATGTTGCGGGCAATTTCATAGGCCGCCGAATCGACGCTGTCGAACTGGAACGACGGGTGCGCAATCTGCACGAAGTACGACACGCCGACGAAGATCAGCCCGCCGATCAGGGTAATCAGCATGATCGCCCGCGGGATGGTGCGGCGCGGGTCGCGGGTTTCTTCGGTGAGGGTGCTGACCGCGTCGAAACCGAGGAACGAGTAACAGGCGATAGCGGCACCGCTCATGATCAGTGGCATCTGCATGTCACCGTTGAAGAACGGTTTGACCGACCACAACGGCGTGCTCGCATCGCCGCCGACGTAATGCACGCACAGCGCAACGAAGGCGATCAGCACCAGAAACTGCACCAGCATCAGCAAGGCGTTGATACCGTTGGCCAGTTTCAGGCCGACGATGTTGATCGCGCTGGTGATGCCGATGAACGCCAGCACCCAGATCCATTGCGGCACCGCCGGGAACGCGGAGTTGAGGTACGCCGCGCCGATCAGCCAGATCGCCATCGGCAGGAACAGGTAATCGAGCAGCACCGCCCACCCGGCGATGAAACCGAGTTTCGGGCTGATCGCCTTGCGCACATAACTGTACGCCGAGCCCGCCACGGGAAATGCCGAAGCCATTCGGCCGTAACTCATGGCGGTGAAGAACATCGCCACCAGCGCCGCGAGGTACGCGGCCGGCACCATGCCAGCGGTGGATTGAGCAAGGATGCCGAACGTGCCGAGCACAATGATCGGCGTCATGTAGGCGATGCCAAACAGCACCACCGACCCTAACGAGAGGGTGCGTTGCAAACGAGCCATGAGCGACTACTCCGGATTTTATTGGATTTATGGCAGAGCCGAGTTCGGCGCAAATTACGGGTGTTGCGTTTGTTGTTTTGAAGTTTTTCAGATGAATTGTGGAGCCCCGCAAAGATCTTCAGCTCCGAGGAATCAACAGCTCCCGAAGTCCAGAAGCATGTTCAACCCTCTCCCCCGGCAACTTCAGCCGCTGATCATCCAGATACCGATAATCCTGTCGCGCCGCTTGCAGCTGACTGAAGTCCAGCTCCACCGCAAACTGCCCCTCATCGCGTCCGGCCTCGAACAACAGCGTGCCCAGCGGATTCACCAGCGCACTGCCACCGGCGAACAACAACCCGCCATCGCCCTCTTCCACCCGGTTGACCATCAGCGCAAATGCCTGGTTTTCCTGGGCGCGGGCCATGATGGCGGTACGGTGAGTCGGGCCGTACGGGTCCATGTTGCCGTTGGTGACGATCAGCAGTTCGGCGCCCAGTTGCGCCAGGGCGCGGGCGGTTTCCGGGAACTCGATGTCGTAGCAAATCAGCAGGCCGACCCGCACGCCGTTCCACAGGCATGTGGCGTAGCGGTCGCCCGGCTCGTACACACCGCGGTCCGACGCCCACAGGTGGGTCTTGCGATATGTCAGCGCGATGCCTTCAGGGGTGATCAGCAACGTGGTGTTGAAGAAGCGACCGTTATCGTTCTCGGCCGTACCGATCACCACGGCGATGTTGCGCTCGCGGGCAGCGGCGACGATCGCGCTGACGGTGGGGCCGGTCAGGGGTTCGGCGACCGCCGCGACGGTCTCGGCGGACGGGAAGCCCATCAGATGGCTTTCCGGAAACATGATCAACTGTGTGTCGCTCGCGCAGGCAGCAATGGCCGCCAGCGCGTGTTCAAGGTTGTAAGCCGTGTCGTTGTCACGGCCCGCCAGTTGGGCGAGTTCGACCTTCATGGGTAGTCCTTGTTCTGGTGGCCGGGCGGCAGAAAGATTGCCCGGCCGTTGTCTGTGCGCCAGTATGCGCAGCAAGCAACCGGCCAGGGAATCACGCGGCCGGGGTAACCCGATAGGGGTAGACCCATGACACTCTCGTTAGACGACATCGCCTGGCACCGTTCGGTCGGGCAACTGATCGACGCCCTCGACAAGCCCAATTTCTGGACGCAGCTGGTGCGCCTGCTGGATCAGTACGTGCCTTTCGACAGCTGGGTGGCGCTGCTTTTCAGCGCCGACCAGCACCCGCAAGTGTTCGCCGAATGCCCGGGCGAGGACGGCAGCCCGGATCAGTTGTTCCAGGATTACCTGCGCGGCTTGTACCTGCTCGACCCGTTCTACATCGCCTGCCGCGAGCAGTCGCGCACCGGGCTCTATCGCCTCTCGGAAGTGGCGCCGGAGCACTTCGAGCTGACCGAGTATTACCAGCGCTACTTTCGTCTGAATGTGGTGGCCGACGAAATCCAGTTCAATTGCCAGCTCGAGGGTGACCGTACGCTGTGCCTGTCGTTGGGCAGCAAGCAGCGTTTCAGCAGTCAACAGATTGCCTTGCTGTCGTTGATTCAGCCGTGGGTGCTCGGCCTGTTGCGCCAGCGCCTGCCTTACGAAATCAACGAAGTCGTGGCCCTCGCGCCGGCGCCGGTCCAGGGTGACTGGCGCGTTCAACTGGAAGCTTCGGTGCAGCAACTCAAAGGTGCACAACTGACCGCGCGCGAGCTGGATGTCGGACGCTTGATGCTCAGCGGTTGCTCCAGTAAAGAAATCGCCCGTAAGCTGGAAATCTCTGTTGAAACCGTGAAAGTCCATAAGAAACACATGTACAGCAAACTGGGGATCAAATCCCAGTCCGAGCTGTTTTCGATTTTTCTCCAGGCCCAAAATGCCTGACAACCGCTGCGGCGCCGCAAACGCCTGTGGCGAGGGTGCTTGCTCCCGCTGGGCCGCGAAGCGGTCCCGATACAGGCACCGCGTGCAGCCAGACAGAACCCGTCAGCAGGTTTTGCGGTTGCTGCGCAGCCGAGCGGGAGCAAGCTCCCTCGCCACAGAACTTGAACAGCATTGCCAAACAATGACCGAGTCCGAACCCAAGGAAACCGTATGAGCCTGTCACTCCTGAGCCGCTACGCCTTCTTTGCCGCTTGTGTGATCTTCACCCTCGCCAGCCTGCCGTTCCTGGCGCACGACTGGCTCTGGCCGATCACCGCCGTCACCGGCGTGCTCAGCCTCGTGGGCCTGTTCGATCTGCTGCAAAGCCCCCACGCCGTGCGTCGCAATTACCCGATCCTCGGCAACATCCGCTATCTGGTGGAGGGCATCCGTCCGGAAATCCGCCAATACCTGCTCGAGTCCGACAGCGACGCCCTGCCCTTCTCCCGGGCCCAGCGTTCGCTGGTCTATTCGCGCGCCAAGAACGAAAGCGCCGACAAACCCTTCGGCACGTTGATCGACGTGTACCAATCGGGTTTCGAATTCATCGGCCACTCCATGCGCCCGGCACCGTTGAGTGACCCGAGCAGTTTCCGCACCCTCGTCGGTGGCCCGCAGTGCACCCAGCCGTACTCGGCATCGGTGTTCAACATCTCGGCCATGAGTTTCGGCTCCCTCAGCGCCAACGCCATTCGCGCCTTGAACCAGGGCGCCAAGCTCGGCAACTTCGCCCACGACACCGGCGAAGGCAGCATCAGCGCCTATCACCGGGAAAACGGCGGCGACCTGACCTGGGAGCTGGGCAGCGGCTACTTCGGCCGCAGACGGGCGCTTCGATCCGGAACGCTTCGCCGCACAAGCGCAGACGCCGCAGGTGCGGATGATCGAAATCAAGATGTCCCAAGGCGCCAAACCGGGCCACGGCGGGATTCTGCCCAAGCACAAAGTCACCAAGGAAATCGCCGAGACCCGCGGCATCCAGATGGGTGAAGACTGCATCTCGCCGTCGCGGCACAGTGCATTCTCCACGCCAATCGAACTGATGCACTTCATCCAGCAATTGCGTGAACTGTCCGGCGGCAAACCGGTGGGCTTCAAGTTCTGCCTCGGCCATCCGTGGGAATTCATGGGCATCGCCAAGGCCATGCTGGAAACCGGCATCCTCCCGGACTTCATCGTCGTCGATGGCAAGGAAGGCGGCACCGGTGCGGCGCCTGTGGAATTCACCGACCACATCGGCGTGCCGATGCGCGAGGGCCTGCTGTTCGTGCACAACACGCTGGTGGGCCTGAACCTGCGGGACAAAATCAAACTCGGCGCCAGCGGCAAGATCGTCAGTGCCTTCGACATCGCCAGCGTGCTGGCCATCGGCGCCGACTGGGCCAACTCGGCGCGCGGCTTCATGTTCGCCATCGGTTGCATCCAGTCGCAGTCGTGCCACACCAACAAATGCCCGACCGGCGTCGCCACCCAGGACACCTTGCGCCAGCGCGCCCTCGTCGTCCCGGACAAGGCCCAGCGCGTGTTCAACTTCCACCGCAACACCCTCAAGGCACTGGCGGAAATGCTCGCCGCCGCAGGCCTCGAACATCCGTCGCAGTTGTCGGCCAAGCACCTGGTGCGGCGCATGTCAGCGACCGAGATCAAGCTGTTCTCGCAGCTGCATGTGTTTTTGAAACCGGGGGAATTGCTCACCGGCGAGGTCAACGGCGAGTTTTACTCGCGGATGTGGCAGATGGCGCGGGCGGACAGTTTTGA
>LNAP01000581.1_pt1 | contig 40242 bp, 31 predicted proteins | sample 602601 | NCBI WGS metagenome assembly LNAP01 (sample SAMN02440304, study PRJNA202911) | soil metagenome | biome: Subtropical and temperate rainforests or woodlands; isolation source: soil samples (1 kg each in a 20% v/v slurry with milli Q water) were... ...
GACGTTTTCGTGGGTCTATGACTCGAATATCGTGCGGCAAGTCTGTGACTATCTGACCCGCACCGGTGTCGACAATGTGACCCGCCCCTGGCTGCTGGAAAAATGGGAAGCCAGCGAAGACCTGAAGACCTGGACGCTTCATCTGAAGAAGGGCGTCAAATGGTCGAACGGCGATGAGCTGGTCGCCGATCATGTCATCTGGAACATAAATCGCTGGATGGATGCTTCTGTCGGTTCTTCGGTGCTCGGGCTGTTCAAGGATATGCTGCTGGTCGAATACGATACCGGTCAAAAGGACGACAAGGGCAATCCCAAGATGGCGACCAAGCCATACGCAGACAATGCGGTGCAGAAGATCGATGATTATACGATCAAGCTGAACGGCAAGACCTCGTCGCTGGCCGTGCCGGAAAATCTATTCCACTATCCCGCGCTGCTCCTGCATCCCAGTGAAAATGGCAAATTCGGCGCCAAATCGATCGGCACCGGCGCCTTCACCCTGGATAGCTACGATGTCGGCAAGAAGGCCGTGTTGAAGCGCCGCGATGGCTATTGGGGCACGCCGGCAAAGCTGGAGGTCGTCGAATTCATCGATCATGGCGATAATGCTTCGGCGGCGCTCAATGCCCTCGCTTCCAAGCAGGTGCATGGCTTCTACGAGGCGCAGACCACGCAATATGCGGCATTGAAGAAAATGAAGCATGTCGAGGTCTATACCGTGCCCACGGGACAGACTGCGGTGGCGCGCATGCAGCCGATCCATGATACCTGGAAAGATCCGCGGATCGCCAAGGCGATGCGGCTGGCGCTCGATACCAACAAGCTGCTGAAGGTGGCCTATCTCGGTCTCGGCGCGCCGGGCGAGCATCACCATGTCTGTCCGGTGCATCCGGAATATGCCGATGTCGGCTTTATGAAGCAGGACATCCCGGCTGCCAAGAAACTGTTGGCCGAAGCCGGTAAGCCCGATGGTTTCGAGACGGAAATCTTCTGCAAATCCGACCCCGACTGGGAACCCCTGGCCGTTCAGGCCATGGTACAGATGTGGAAGGAAATCGGCGTCAAGGTGAAGATCAACGTGCTGCCATCGGCGCAGTACTGGGATATCTGGAACCAGCCATCGGCGCCCTTCGCCTTCACCACTTGGACCCATCGCCCGCTGGGCGTCATGGTCCTCGGTCTTGCCTATCGCAGCAACGTGCCGTGGAACGAGGCGCATTGGTCAAATCCGAAATTCGACGAATTGCTGGCGAAAGCGGATGGGATCCTGGACGTCGATAAACGACGCGTCGTCATGGCCGATATCGAAAGGCTGATGCTGGATGAAGGCCCGATCTGCATCCCGCTCTGGCGCGCCTTCTTTACGCCGATGGATCGACGGGTGAAAGGCTTCAAGGCCCATCCGACGGCCTATATGTTTGCCGAAGAATGGTCGCTTGAAGCCTAGCTCTTGACTTCGGCCGCCGCCCTGTCCGGATAGACAGGGCGGCGGTACCGTTCATCGGAACGGTTTTTTATGATCAAAATAAGAATGCCACCGGCACGAATCGATGGCCATAAAGAGGGATGGTATTGACGCATGGGGGCATTCGTCGCGAGACGTCTTGCAGCTTTGATTATCACCATGCTGGTCGTGTCGATGTTGATCTTCGCGGCCTTCGAGTGGACGCCGGGTCAGGTTGCCAGCAAAATGCTGGGACCCTTCGCCACGCCGGAACAAGTCGATCTGCTGACTGAGCAATTGGGTCTCAACCGGCCGGCGCCCGTGCGCTATCTGGAGTGGGTCGGCAATGTCCTGCGGGGCGATCTCGGCTATTCGACCTATTTCAAGACCGACGTCAATAATGTCATCTGGGACCGGCTGGGCAATACGCTGATCTTGGCCTCGATCGCCTTCGCCATCATCGTGCCCTGTTCGATCCTGTTCGGCGTGGCGGCAGGCATGCGTGAGGGATCCAAGCTCGACCGTAGCATTTCAATTCTCAGCATCGTCACGACATCGGTGCCTGAATTCGCGTCGGGCGTGTTCCTGGCGACGATCTTCGTCATCATGCTGGAATGGCTGCCCGGCGCATCGACCTTGGAACAAGGCGGCGATTGGTCGATCGCTTCGCAACTCGTCTTGCCGGTCGCGGTCATGGTCCTGTTCGATCTCGGCTATGTGGTGCGCATGGTGCGCGCATCCATGGTTGATGTGATGATGAAGCCCTATATCCGCACGGCCATTTTGAAGGGCCTCAGTTTCCGCAAAGTGGTCCTGAGCCATGCCCTGCGCAATGCAATGGTCGTTTCCCTGACCGTCATCCTGCTGCAGATCAACTACCTGGTCGCCGGTGTGGTCGTGGTGGAAACGATCTTCGCCTATCCCGGTTTCGGCCATATGATTCTCGAATCGGCCCTGTCGAAGGACACGGCGACCGTCGAGGCTGCCACCCTGATCATCGTGCTGATCGTCGTGGTGACACAGATCGTCGGCGATCTCGGCTATATGTGGCTCAACCCGCGCATCAGGTTCAAGTGACATGGCACAGGCTGAGCAGGTGATGAAAACGCGCAGCAGCGGCTGGATCTGGAAGCGGGTGAGGCTGCTGGCGGAATCGCCTGTCGGTATGGTCGGTGCGGCTTTGGTGCTGTTCTGGGTGATCGTGGCGATCTTCGCGCCCTGGCTGGCGCCTTATGATCCCAATGCAAACAATTATGAGGCGTTGGCCGACCCCACGCCCAACAATCTCTTCCTGCTGGGAACGGACAATCAGGGGCGCGATATTCTCTCGCGCGTCATCTGGGGATCGCGGACGGTGCTGATCGTGGCGCCGGTGGCGACGTTCTGCGCCTATGTCGTCGGCTGCATGCTTGGATTGATGGCCGGCTATTATCGCGGCTGGGTGGATGCGGTCATCAGCAGGTTGACCGATATCCTGCTTTCTTTTCCGGCGATCGTTCTTTACATCCTGATCATCATGCGGCTCGGACCCTCGGCGATCAATGTCATCGTCGCCGTCATCTTCGTCGCATCGCCGCAGATCATCCGCATCGTGCGCGGCATCACCCTGGAACAACGTGAACTGGATTACGTAACGGCCGCCAAGATGCGCGGTGAATCGGCGCTCTATATCATGTTGGTGGAGATTCTGCCGAATACGCGTGGCCCGCTGATCGTCGATAGCTGCCTGCGCATGGGCTATACGACGATCCAGATCGGTGTTCTCGGTTTCCTCGGCCTCGGCCTGCCACCGCCCGATCCCGATTGGGGCGGCATGGTGAAGGATACCTATGGCATGATGTCGACCTATCCGCATATGTCGCTGTATCCCGCCATCGCGATCTCCTCGCTGGTGGTCGGGTTCAGCCTGCTGGCCGACGGTCTGCGCGAAATCAGCCTGCGCGATTGAGGAGGAGCGATGAAGAGCCCCACGACATTCGACCAAGCGCAGACAGGCAAGCCGATCCTCGAATTGCGTGACGTGACGATTTCCTATGTCATTCGTGCCGGACGCATCGACGTGGTGCCGAACATCAATTTCTCGCTGGCCAAAGGCGAGGCGCTGGGGCTGGTCGGCGAATCCGGCTGCGGCAAATCGACGGTCGCCTATGCGATCATGAATTATCTGGGTGGAGCCGGGCGAATCACCAACGGCCAGATCCTGTTCAACGGCCAGGACATGGCGACGATGAGTGCCGAGCGGCTGCGCGAGATTCGCGGCAACAAGCTGGCCATGGTCTACCAGGATCCGATGAGCAGCCTAAATCCCACCATGCGGATCGGGCGGCAGCTCGAAGAAGTGCCGATGCTGCATATGGGGGTCAATCGCGAGGAGGCACGCCGCCGCGCCATCAAGCTGCTGGGCGAGGTGAATCTGCCGGATCCAGAAGCCATCATGGAACGCTATCCGCATCAGTTATCGGGTGGGCAGCAGCAACGCGTGGTGATCGCCATGGCGCTGATGGCGGAACCCGATTTGCTGGTGATGGATGAGCCGACCACCGGTCTCGATGTAACGGTCGAAGCGGCGGTGCTCGATCTGGTTGCACAGCTGCGCCATAAGCATGATACCGCAATCATTTTCATCAGCCACAATCTGGGCACCGTGCTGCGGGTCTGCGACCGGGTCGGGGTGATGTATTTTGGCGAAATGGTGGAGGAAGGGCCGATCGCGGAAGTCTTCGCCAATCCGCGCCATCCCTATACGCGTGGCCTGCTGGACAGTATTCCGACGATGGGCGCCGACAAGCGTTCGCGCCGGCTCAGTCCGATTGCCGGTCAGGTTCCCTCGGCCTTGGCCCGCCCCAGAGGCTGCGGCTTTGCCTCGCGCTGCTCATTCTGCCAGCCGGAAAGATGTACGGCGGCGCCAATTCCGACCGACATTCTTCCCGGCGAGACGCGCCACCATGTGAAATGTGTCAGGCTGGCGGAGCTGCCGCCGCATCGCCGCTTCCAGCCCGCATTGGCCCACGACACCGTGGCCGCCACGGCCAAGACCGGTGGCGAGGTCCTGAAGATCGAACATCTCTATAAGATCTATCGGCCATCCGGAACGATCTTCGACAGCAAGCCGGCGGAGGTCAGGGCGCTGACCGATATCGAGCTGTCGGCGGAGCGCGGCCGGACCCTGGCGATCGTCGGCGAATCCGGCTGCGGCAAATCCTCGCTCGCCAAGGTGCTGATGGGTATCGAACTTGCTACCGAAGGCAAGGTGAAACTGGTGGATTGGGATATCGGCATGGTGCCGATCGAGAAGCGCAGCTCGGCCCAGAAGAAATCCATCCAGATGGTCTTCCAGAACCCGGACAGCACGCTTAATCCCAGCCATACCGTCGGTTTCGCCATCCGTCGTGCGCTGCAACGGCTGAAAGGCATCAGCTCGCGTCAGGCGACGATGCAGGCGATGGATCTGCTACGCCAGGTCAATCTGCCGATGGAATTCATCAACCGGCGGCCGAGGCAATTGTCCGGCGGCCAGAAGCAGCGCGTCGCCATCGCCCGGGCGCTGGCCGGCGATCCCGCCGTGATCATCGCCGACGAACCGGTATCTGCCTTGGACGTGTCGGTTCAGGCCGCCATCATCAATCTGCTGATCGATCTGCAGGACCAGCGCGACGCAACCTTGGCTTTCATCTCGCATGATCTGTCCGTGGTGCGATTCCTCGCCGATCATGTGGCGGTGATGTATCTCGGCCGCGTGGTGGAATACGGCACCGTCGAACAGGTCTATGCGCCGCCTTATCACCCTTACACCGAGGCATTGCTCTCGGCGGCGCCGGTGGCGGAGGTAGGCAAGGAACGCGATCGCATCATTCTCGAAGGAACGATCCCGAGTGCCACCAAGCTTATCCGGGGTTGCCCCTTCGCCACGCGCTGCCCCCGCAAGCTTGGGGATATCTGCGACAATGAACCGCCGCCGGAACATGTGACGCAGCAGGGCCATCGGATTGCCTGTCATATTTCCCTCGGCGATCTCGCCAAGTTGAATACCAGGGCTGCTGAATAGAAGAATCCTACTTTCCGGGACGGTCGCTTCCATGAGCGTGTTTCATCAATCGGCCGTCGATCGGCCCAAAATGCGTGCTTATCGGCTGGGACGCATTCGCCAGCAGCTGCGCGCCAGGGACTATGCCGGCATCCTGTTGATGGACCCGGTCAATCTCCGCTATGCAACCGATGTCTCGAACATGCAGGTCTGGGTCCTGCACAACAAGACACGCTATGTCTTCATCGCCACCGACGGGCCGGTCATCCTCTTCGACTATGCGGTCGCGACGCATCTCAGTGCCGATGCGGAGGTGATCGATGAAACGCGCCCCGCGATCGGCCATACTTATTTCTCCAATGGCCTGCGCCAGCGCGAGAAGATCGCCGATTGGGCGGTCCAGATCGCCGACCTTGTCACGCAGCATGGCGGCGGCAACCGGCGTCTCGCAATCGACAAGCTCGATCCGCAGGCGAGCTTCGCCTTGGCGAAACTGGGCGTTGAGATCACGGATGGCGAAGAGGCGATGGAGCATGCCCGCGCCATCAAGAGTGCCGAGGAGATCGTCGCCATCCGGGAATCCATCGCCGCTTGCCAGGCGGGAATCGAGGTGATGTATCGCGCCATGCAGCCGGGCATGACCGAGAACGAGCTTTGGGCGCTGTTGCATAAAACCAATATCGAGCTTGGCGGGGAATGGATCGAATGCCGGCTTCTGGCATCGGGCGAACGGACCAATCCCTGGTTCCAGGAATGTTCGGACAAGATGATCCGCAAGGGCGAGATGGTCTCCTTCGATACCGATCTGATCGGGCCGAACGGTTATTGCGCGGATATCTCGCGCAGCTGGATCTGCGATGCGAAACCCACAGATGAGCAGCATCGGCTCTATCAGACGGCACTCGACAACCTGCATCACAATCTGTCGCTGGTGAAAGCGGGTGTCGGTTTCAGGGAGTTCACGGAGAAGAGTTTCCATCTGACTGAGGAATTCGTGGATCGCCGGTATTCCTGCATCATGCATGGCGTGGGGCTGTGCGACGAATATCCCTTCGCGGTCTATCGCGAGGATTATGAAAAGCACGGCTTCGATGCGCCCTTCGAGGCGGGACATACGGTTTGCATCGAGGCGTTGATCGGTGCCGTCGGTGGCAAGGAATGTGTCAAGCTGGAGCAGCAGATCCTGGTGACCGAAACCGGCTATGAGCTTTTATCGACTTGCCCGCTAGGGTTGCAGCCGTCCTATTGACCGGGCCGGATGAGGAAAACGCCGGCTTAAATTGATTATTTGGTCCATTGTGGCCCCTGATTTTCTATGCAAACTCACCCCTGAATGGCGGCCGGATGGCCGTCCTTTTCTGTTTTGTTCTATCGCAGGGTTCACGGGAGTTTGTTTATGAAGACCCATACCAGGGCGGTCGTCATCGGTGGCGGCGTGGTCGGTGTCAGCGTCCTCTATCACCTGGCCAAGCTCGGCTGGTCGGATGTGGTGCTGGTCGAGCGGTCGGAGCTGACCTCCGGGTCGACCTGGCATGCCGCCGGCGGCATGCATACGATCAATGGCGATACGAATATGTCGTATCTGCAATCCTATACCGTGAAGATCTATGAGGAGCTGGAGCGCGAGAGCGGCCAGTCCTGCGGCATCCACCGGGTCGGCTGCCTCTATGTGGCGGCCAACGAACAATGCAACGACTACTTCAAGATGGAGCGCGCCCGGGCGCGGCATCTCGGCCTCGATCTCGAATTCGTCTCGATGGAGGAGGTCAAGAAGATCAACCCGCTGATCGAGACCAAACATTTCATCTCGGCGCTTTACGATCCCAATGACGGCCATGTCGATCCGAGCTCCGTGACCAATGCCTATGCCAAGGCCGCCCGCAACAAGGGTGCTGAAATCTATCGCAACACGCCGGTCGTCGAATTGAAGCCGACGGCGTCGGGCGGCTGGCTGGTGGTGACGCCCCAGGGCACGATCGAGACCGATGTGGTGATCAACGCCGCCGGCCTCTGGGGCCGCGAGGTCGGCGCCCAGGTTGGCATCAATCTGCCGATCATGCCGATGGAACATATGTATGTCGTCACCAACGACATTCCGGAAGTCGCCGCCTTGGCCCGCGAAATTCCCATGACCATCGATTTCGACGGCGAAAGCTATATGCGGCAGGAGGGCAAGGGCCTGCTGATCGGCACCTATGAAAAGGATGCCCGGCACTGGTCGGTCGACGGCACGCCGCTGCAATTCGGCCATGAACTGCTGGAAAACGATCTCGACCGGATCACCGATGCCATGGCGGTCGCCATGGAGCGCTATCCCTGCCTGGTCGAAGGCGGCATCAAGCGCATCATCAACGGCCCGATGATCTTCGCACCGGATGGCAATCCGATCATCGGCCCGGTGCGCGGCCTAAAGAACTATTTCGTGGCGACCGGTGTCATGGCCGGCTTCTCCCAGGCCGGCGGTGTCGGTCTGGCCGTGGCGCAATGGGTGATCGACGGCGAACCCGGCATGGACGTCTTCGCCATGGATGTGGCGCGTTTCGGCGATCATGTGAATAAGAGCTATGTGCTCGAGAAGACGATGGAGAATTACCGCCGCCGCTTCACCATCACCTGCCCGAATGAGGAACTGCCGGGTGCCCGGCCGTTGAAGGCCAGCCCTGTCTATGACAAGCTGAAGGCGGAAGGGGCCGTTTTCGGCGCCACCAATGGCTGGGAGTATCCGCTTTGGTTCGCGCCCAAGGGCGTCGAGCCGGTGGAGAAGCCAAGCTTCCGCCGTTCGAATGCCTTCCCGCATGTGGCCGCCGAATGCAAGGCGGTGCGCGAGCAGGTCGGCCTGTTCGAGACCTCGAGCTATGCCAAATTCGACGTGGCGGGCAAGGGCGCCGAGGCTTTCCTCAACGGCTTGATGACCAACAAATTGCCCTCGAAAGACGGCCGCGCCGTGCTCTGCCCGATGCTGACGCCGAAGGGCCGGGTGCTGGGCGATCTCACGGTCACTCGTCTCACCGGCGAGCGCTATCTGCTGATCGGCTCGCCGACCGCGACCGAATATTACATGCGCTGGTTCCAGGCGCATTTGCCGGGCGATGGCAGCGTCGCGGTACGGGATGTGACAGCCGAGTGGATGGGATTCTCCCTGACCGGCCCGAAGAGCCGCGAGGTGCTCTCGCAACTGACGACGGAAGACATCTCCCATACAGGTTTTCCGTTCCTGTCTGCACGCCAGATGACGATCGGCCTTGTCAAGGCACTGGTCATCCGCGTCTCCTTTACCGGCGAGCTCGGTTTCGAGATCTATTGCGAGCCGAAATCACAGCGTCACATTCTTGAACGCCTGCTCGTCGCGGGCGCGGCGCATGGGTTGAAGCTCTGCGGCGTGCGTGCACTCAATTCGCTGCGCCTGGAAAAGGGCTATGGCTCCTGGGGTCGCGAATTCAGCGTCGACTACAACGCGGCGGAGGCCGGCATCGACAAGCTGGTCAAGCTGGAGAAGGGTGAGTTCATCGGCCGCGCCGCGGCAGCGGCAGCTCTCAAGGCCGGCGGCAAGCGCAAGCTCGCCATCATGACGGTCGATGTCAGCGATACCGACCCCATCGGCAATGAACCGGTCTTGCAGAATGGCAAGGTCATCGGCCGCCTGACCTCCGCCGGCTACGGTCACACGATTGGAACAGCGGTGGCGCTGTCCTATCTGCCGGTCGATATCGTCAATGCCGGCGGCAAGGTCGAGATCGAGGTTCTGGGCGAGATGCGCCCCGCCCGCATCCTGGCGGAAGCGCCTTATGATCCCAGCGGCGCCCGTATGCGCGCCTGATCGATCAAGGCTTGAATTGTTTCAAGGGCTGCCTGGGAATCGCTGGGCAGCCCTTATCTCTTTATGGGGTTTCGTTTCAAGCCTGCGCTTGATGGCAGACCGCCTCGACCTGATTGCCGTCGGGATCGGTCAGAAATGCGCCATAGTATGAGGCATGATAATCCGGCCGTAGACCCGGATGCCCATTATCGGCACCGCCATGGGCTATGCCGGCAAGCCAGAAGGCATCCACGGTGGCCCGGGACGGCGCCTTGAAACACCAATGACGGCGGGGTGCGCTCTCCGGCTTTGGTCCGGGCCGGATGGAGAGATAGCTGCGCGCCGGATGATCCGCATCGCAGCGCTCGCCATAGCCGATCCAGCCATCGGCATGATCGGAGCCGACCTTGACCACGCCCAGGGCCGTGAAAATCGCGTCATAGAAACGCTCGGCTCTCGTCAGATCCGTGACGGTGATCGAGACATGGTCAAGCATGACCGTTCCGTCCCCCCTCAGCGCAATGGCATCGGTTGCGACGCCCACCTCAAGCTTGCAGTTCCCGCTTGATCGCATGGATCGCGGCCAGAACTTCGCGCGAGCGGGTCTCGCTGGTGAATTCCGGCCAGGAGGAGAGTTTGACGACGACGAAATCGGCATCGGGGTCGATATAGATGCATTGCCCGAAGACACCCCGTGCCATATAGGCCCGGCGGGAGACGTCCTCGATCCAGAACTGATTTTGATAGGCACCCTTGGGCAGGACATGCCGATAGTCGCCGGGGAACTTGTCATGATCGCCGCGCTGGGTACGGCGAATCCAATCGGACGGAACGATCTGGCGGCCGTTGAACAGCCCTTGATTGGCATGCAGCAAGCCGAAGCGGGCATAATCGCGGAGCGTCGCATTGAAACCGCCATCGGCCAGGGCATAGCCGGCGGGATCGACGGTGAAATAGGCATCTTCCTCAGCGCCCAAAGGTGCCCAAAGCTCGCGACTGACCAGTTCGGGCAACCGCATGCCGGTAACGCGCTCCATGGCGAAGGCCAGCACATCGGTCTCGATCGAGCGGTAGCGGAAGGTGGCCCCATGCTCGCATTCCTGCGTCTTCAGGTCGAGAATGACCTGCCACATCGTCTGGGGCCAACCAGGCTTGCCGTCGGTTTTCCAGCCGCAGGCGACATCGACCTTGGCGATATCCGAATCCGGGCTGGTATATTCCTCGTCGAAGGCGACGCCGCTGGTCATGTTCAAGACATGCTGCAGCCTGGCGCCCCGATAGGCGGTTTCGTTGAGCTCCGGCAGATAATCCGTGACCAGCGCCTCGGGATCCAGCAGACCGCGGCCGATGAGAATACCCGCCACGGTGCCGGTGACCGATTTCGCGACCGATTGCGAGAGATGCGGCGTGCGCTCGGTCATGTTGTTCATATAGCGCTCGGCGACGATGGTGCCTTCCTGTAGCACGATGAAGCCATCGGTGAAGCTGCTCTCCAGGAAAGCGCCGATCGTGCTGTGCCGTCCATCGAACTCAAAGCCGATACGGTCGATGTCCTGCATTGCCCGCGGCAGGGGACTGGCAGGGCCGGCGCCACGCCAGACCGTGGCGGTCGGCACCATTTCACGCACATGTTGGAAGCTCCAACGGTTCCACGGCGCGCGATCCCAATCCGCGCGCGGCACGATCTGTTGCCCGGTCATGTCTCTCCCCTTCATATCTCGACGGCCGGGCTTGCGATCGATCGGTCAGCCTTGCGAAGCCTTGACACTGATCAGCACCGACTGGATGCCGACCATACCGCGAAACTGCATGGCAATGTGATCGCGCGTCGCGCAATCCAGACCTGCGACCTGGATATCGATCATGGCTTCGTCGCCCCGGCCGGCCTCGTCGCGCGCGATGGTCTGGCTATAGAATTTGGTCGGCCAGATGCCGCGTTTGGCAAAGGCCTCCAGCAGGCGCGGCAGCAGCCCCGGCTCGAGATCGGCACGCAACGAAAAACAATGCACTGCCTGCCGATGAGGTGGCGGGGTGACCAGATTGGGGAAAACAGATGATTGAGGGGCGGTTTCAGGAACCGAAAGTTCGGACAAAGACATGATCAACAGCTCTCGCAGCAGACACAAAACACGAATCGACGCCCGGCCGTCCGAAGACGGTCCGGCTGCTAATTCGCGTCAGGCGCGCAAAGGTGAAGCTGTTAGTCATGCCGGCAGGCTAACCCCATGACCGGGCTGCCGTCAACTGGCTGTCATAAAGACATTGTTGAGAATTCTAAACAGATATCCTTGACCTTTTGAGGCCTGCCGGGCAGCTTCGGGGCTGGTTTTCCAGGGAAATGGGGTCAATCGTGCTAGCCGAAGCGCGGCAGAATTTCATTCTGAAGCGATTGGACCAGGAGGGCTCGGTCTCGATCGCAGAGCTGTCGCAGACACTGGGGGCGTCGCGAGAGACGATCCGCCGCGACTTGAAGCAGCTTGCCGGAAAGGAACTGCTGCGGCAGACCCATGGCGGCGCCGTACCCATGGGGGCCGACGAGCCTGATATCTCCGATCGTCTGGTGGTGAACAGCCGCGAAAAGCAGTCGATCGGCCGGCAGGCAGCCAGCCTGGTTCGTGACGGCGCCAGCCTGATCATCGATTCCGGCAGCACAACCTGGCCGTTGGTGGAGGCGATCGAAGATCGTCGCTCCCTGACGGTCTATACCAACAGCCTGCGCGTGGCGCAGCGTCTGTGGCGCCGGAATAACAACCGGGTCTATATTCTCGGCGGCGAGATCCAGCCCTATGAGGATATGACTGGGGGCTGGGACACGACGCGCATGCTGGAACGCTATCACGCGGATATCGCCTTTATCAGCGTGAACGGTGTTGCCGCCAGCGGCGCCGATGATCTGTCAGCGAGCAATATCCTGGGCGCCGTGGCAGGGGGCATCGTCCTCAGTGATTATCATCGCGATATTGCCGACCTGCATGGACGTATGATGCAAGCGGCGGATGTGCCGGTCCTGCTCTGCGATCACAGCAAGATCGGCCGAGTGCAGCCCTTCGCTGTAGAGCATGCTGCACGCTTGAAATATGTGATTACGGACAAATCACCGGGAGCGGATGTCGTTACCTCGTTGCGACGCCAGCAGACCGAGCTTCTGATCTCCTGATGCCGCCGATCTGTCATCTTCGGTCTTGCGAACATTGGATGATGGCCGGCAAGGTGGCGGCTGGCCTGTTGATCGCATTGCTCTGCGCCTGTGAAACGCCGGCATCGAAGACGGTCATAGCCCCGCTTTCGCCGACGGAATCAACAGCCGGCCTTGCGACCAATTCATCCGCGAGCGCTTCATCCGGGAATACGACGGCCCCCCGGGAAACGGCCTCACGGGAAACCGCCCCGCGGGAACTGGTGCCATATGATTTGTCGAAGAAACCGGCTCTATCCGTACAGGGGCCGGCGCCGGTCACAACAATGCCGGCAGCTGCCCACCCGGCGATCAGTCCAGATCCGACACCTGTGCATGTTGCGTTGGCCGAACAACCGCTGATCGAAGGGCCGACACCGGTGGCGCCGCCGGTAGCGCCACTGGCGGCGCCAGCTCCCGCCGGGACGGATCAAGCGACCCCGATAGCGCCGATTCCGGCAGCAGGGGCTGCAATCCATCTGGCCAGCTATCTGGATATCGCTGCTGCCCGGCGCGGCTGGGAGGTCCTATCGGCGAGCCATATCGAATTGGCGCCGCTGACGCCCCTTTACGTGCCGGTGGACCTACCGGGCAAGGGACATTTCCTGCGGCTTTATGCGACCGGTGGCAATCCGGTAGCACTCAGCGATATCTGCCGTCGGCTGCAGACATCTGGCGCCTATTGTGCCCTCAGCACAGGTCGCTGACGATCAGGGGATCTAGCTGCCCGAGGCTTCCGAGAATTCGCGGGTGCGCAGGCTGATACGGCGAATGATATCGGCAACCGGTGAGCTGCCATTGGTAAAACCATTTGCGCCGGCCTCAATCAGGGCCTTCTCCGCATCCAGCAAGGCCGACATCAGCGGCTCTTCCTGTTGGGTGGTCTCCGCGCTGCCATTGCCGTTAAGGGTCTGCGGGGCCGAGGCGTTTGCAAGCTCTGGATCCGAGACCAAGTTTTCATGTTCGGTCATGGAAATCTGCTCGATATTCTCGGGTTGGTCTACATTCTCGGGCAGGTCGACCGAGAGATCCGCATCGTCGAAGTCGTCTTCCAGCGCCTCGATTTCGGCGGCGCGCTCGGCGACCATGACGGGCTCTGTCGCTGCCGGCATGTCTTCGATCACTTGACCGGCTTCAGCTTCCGGTGCTGCGTTTAATGCTTCATCGGCCAGCTGCTCAGCCGGTTCGACCCCCAGCGATGCCACCTCATCCACCGTGTCAGGCGTCGCTGCGGCCGACGTCTCGAATGATGTCGCGACGGCAGCCGTTTCAGCTAAAGAGGCAAGTTCGTTCGTTCTTTGGCTATTCGCCGTGTCGCGGATTAGGGCCGAAAACGGGGCATCCGGCTCCTTGCCCACCTCCGCGTCAATGGCGCTTGCCGTGGTCAGTTGTGTAAGGCTGTCTTCGAGACGCTGCATCATGCCTTGCAGGGCAAGCGGGGATTCCCGGCCTTCGATGACGTTCAACAGTGTCAGCACCATCGCCCGCAGCTGTTCGTTTTGGGCTTCGCGCTTCGCCAGCTTCGGAAGGGCGGCTTCATAGGCGCTCTTCAGCTCGGCTTCTGCCTGGCGGGCAGTGTCGCGTTCCAGGCGCAATTCTACCGCCGCCGCCTGCAGCTGCCGCATTTCATCCTGCTGCCGGGCAAGGGAGCCTTCGACAATGGCCACCACGTCATTGAGACGCAGGCCATATTTACGCTGATCATCGGCGCTCAGGCGCATTTTCTCCTGCGCCGCCGCGACGCGCGATTGCAGCTCATCGAGATCATCCATCGTTCAGCTCATTCCTACACGCAGGTCACAGGCTAAACTATCGCCATATGGTTACCAGAGTCTTAAGTCTAAGACGGGGAAAACACCGGTACCAGAAGATTCTCGAGGCACAAATCCGGGAATTTCAGTTGGATCGACATGCCGCTGGATGACGATAGTTACCAGTGGCGGACCTTGCCGGTATCGACATGGACAAAATCGGAACGGGGGTAATAGCCGACGCCCCCCGCCTGCAGGGCCATGGCGGTATTGCGCAGTGCTTTGGTGCTGAGATCGGCGACGCGGATATCGATCGCTTTGCCCTGCATATGCAGGCTGTTCCTGGCAACGCCGCTGCTCATGGCCGCCAGCATGGCATTGGTCGCCGGGCTGCGATACCCGCAGACGATCTCGAAGGGCTTGCGGCTGCCGGTGCGACGATGCAGTTCCGTCAACAGATCGAGGAGATGCGGGTCGATCCCGATGACTTCGTTATTGCGATGGTCGCGAAGAATGAAATTGATGTCTTTCATCGCGCCTTTGTCATAGCGGCCATTGGCCCAATAAGTCGCCTTCAAGGTCTCGCCGGTATGCGTGTTGTAGAATGCCAATGTTCGATTGCCGCTATTCGGCAAGGCCGCCTCGGCGAATTGAGGCATCAACCCAACAGCGGTCGCGGCAAGACCAAATCCAAGCAATCGGCGGCGCGTGACAATATGGGGAGCATGCAACGGCTGCGGATAGTCAATTTCATGGCGCGTCATGACGTCCAAACTCCCTATGCACCCGGATCGCCGGGGCGTGATCGAAGAACTGCAAGGTAGGACCGACGCGAATTTTGCAAATTCACGCCACCGCCCGGTCGGAGCCGAGCTTCACCCTCATATCATTCACAATTCATTAAACTGCCTTGATGTTCCCCCAAGGCGGAGCTGCGGATGGCATTCGGCGCCGATTCCGCAGTAACGATTGGTTGACCCTGCCACAGCTTGGCTTCTCGGAAAAGTAAAAAGCGCAGGGCCTAAGACAAATTTTCCTTGCCGATCAAGCTCATGCAGCTTAACCGAGATTAATATTCCAGCGCTGGAATCATGCCGATTGGGGCCGCTTTCAGCTGCCGACATGCTTGAGAAGCGTTCTTAATTTACATACCCATGTATTCGTCTTTGCTGCCATTCAGATAACTGGATTGCTCGACGACCCGGGCCGCATCGCAGTCGGTCTCATGCTGATTTGGTCGCACTGAAGGACCATTTGCGAATGACCGTTTGCTGACGGATGTAGAGATGTCGTGAAGGCAGGCGAGCCATACCAGATGAGGGCCTTGACCCTCGACACCTTTGACGCCAAAACCGCCGCTGGCCGCTTAATCGTTTTCATGCTGCGGCTGGAAGGAAGCGATTGACGTGCCCATCTTGCTCGGCCTCGATACCGGCGGTACTTACACCGATGCTGTTTTGTTCGATCCCGCCAAAGGTGTCTTGGCAACGGCGAAATCCCTGACCACCAAGCATGATCTCGCGATTGGTTTAGGCGGTGCGATGGCGGCGGTTCTGCCGCATCTGCCGGAGAATCATCAGAACGGCGACATTGCCCTGGTATCGATGTCGACGACGCTGGCCACAAACGCGATCGTCGAAAGCCATGGAGCGCCGATCTGTCTCATTCTATTGGGCTATGATGAGAAAGCATTGGAACGCGCCGGCCTGAAACAAGCCCTGGGCAGCGATCCGGTGGTTTTCGCCACCGGCGGCCACAAGCCGGCGGGAGATGAACAGGCGCCGCTCGATCTTGAGGCCATCAAGACAGCGGTCTTGCAGCACGCGCCGAAAGTCGCGGCCTTTGCGGTCAGCGGCTATTTCTCTGTCCGCAATCCGGCTCATGAAATCGCCGTCCGCCAGCTGATCCGCGATCTAACCGACAAGCCGGTCACTTGCGGCCATGAACTGACCTCGAAGCTGGATGCGCCGCGCCGCGCGCTGACGGCGGCGTTGAATGCGCGGCTCATCCCACAATTGCAGCAATTGATCCGCGCCGTTGCCGGCTTGCTGACCGAGCACGGTATCCGTGCGCCGCTGATGGTGGTCAAAGGCGATGGTTCGCTGATCAATGCCGATCTTGCCTTGACCTGCCCCGTCGAAACCATTCTCTCCGGTCCTGCGGCCAGTTTGGTCGGTGCCCGCTTTTTGTGCGGCGAAGATACGATCCTGGTCTCCGATATGGGCGGCACCACGACCGATATCGCGATGCTGCGCGACGGCCGGCCGGTGCTGAATAAGGAGGGTGCCACGGTCGGCGGCTGGAAGACCATGGTGGAGGCGGTCGCCGTTCATACCTATGGCCTGGGTGGCGACAGCGAGATTCGCATCGATGAGGTGAAAGGGTTCGTCGCCGGTCCGCGCCGCGTCGTGCCGCTCAGCTTGCTGGCGATGCAATATCCGAAAACGCTGGAGACCTTGCGGGCGCAGCTCACCGCCGATGAGATGATTCCCTATCGTGGGCAATTTGCCATGCGGCAGCGGCCGCTGGATGCCGGCGAAACCAGCCTGACGGAAGGGCAGAAGCAGGTCTGGGACGCTTTGGCCGATGGGCCGGTCGCTTTGGCCGATCTGCTGTTCAGCCCTGCCTCCGTGCGCAATCTGCAGCGCCTGGTCGATCGCGGCCTGGTCATTCCCAGCGGCTTGACGCCGAGCGATGCCGTGCATGTTCTGGAAGAGCAGGATCGCTGGTGCCGTGAAGCCGCTATCTTGGGCGCCAAGATTTTCCTGCTGCGGGCGCCGCAGGCCGGCTGGAAGGCGCCGGCGGATCACGAGACTTTGTGCCGGCAGATCGTCGAACAGGTAGTCGGTCAATCCGGTCAGGTCATTCTCGATTCCGTCTTTGCCGAGAATATCGGCATCGGTCTGCGCGACTGGGGCAAGCTCGGCACCGAGCTGGTGGGGCGGTCATTGAGCCCACGACAATTTGCCTATGATCGTGAGGGATTGAATGGCGTCGCGCCGGCACAAAATCTGCTCGATGTCGCCATTCGGCTGACGGTGCCGCTGGCCGGTATCGGCGCACCCGTGCGCAGCTACTATCCGCAGATCGCGGAACGGCTGCGGACCCGCCTTGTCATTCCGCCGCATGCCGAAGTCTCGAACGCCGTGGGCGCCGTTGCCGGCGGGGTCATGCAGCATGTGACGATCAATATCACGGCGCCCAAGGATGGTCTTTTCCGGGTTCATTTGCCCGACGGCTACCGCGATTTCCTCTCTCTGGAAGAGGCTGCCGAGCACGCCATTGAAACCGCGACGACAACGGCGACTTCCTTGGCGGTGCGGGCCGGGGCGACGGATATCCAGTCGCGTCACGACCGCCGCGACAAGATCTTCGAGCAGCCCGGCGGATTGCGACTGTTCATTGAATCCGAGATCACGGCCGCGGCCTTTGGCCGGCCGGCGCTTGCAACCGATTGAATTAGAGGCTCTCGTCGGTGTCGCAAGCTCTTGCGTGACACCGGTCACCAAGGGTTACCGTGACAGCTCCACGGCCTTTGGTTATATTGCCGACAAGGGCGCCGGTGGGACGAAGCGCGCTGGGCAGCATACTGGTCGGGGATGCATGAAAAGCAGGTCATGGGCAGGTGCCATTTCCGCTGTCTTGCTATTGCTTCTCAGCAATGCACCGGTTTTCGGGGCGGGCGCCAAGAATCCGGATACGGCACCGGCACCGAATGTCATCACCGTAACTCCTTCTCCTGTTATGTCGTTGCCCGGTGTGGGGCAGGCGATTGCCGCACTGGCCTTGCAGCCAGGGATGGCACAATTGCCGGTCGACTGGGCTGGTCTGCGCGCTGTTTATGAGGCGGGCCGGTCACCGATCTGGACAACGCCGGCCGGTTTCACGCCGCTGGGACAGCAATTCATGCAATTGCTGCCAAGGGCTATGCAAGCGGGCTTCGGCTTGCCGCCGGAGGTTGCTTTGGCCGTGACCACTTTGGCGTCGCCTGTCGATGCGGCGACGGCAGCGCAAGCCGAAGCTTTATTGAGCGTCGTTTTCATGACGGCTGCGGTCGATGCCGGCAGCCTTCTCGGTGACGCAACGCAACGCGGCCTCGGCATACTGGCAGCGCTCGATCGGTCAACGGACCAGCCGGCCTTCTTGCAGAAGGAAGTGCCGATTTATCCCCCTTTCTGGCGCCTCTATCGTCAATTGCCGGGACACGTGGCCTATGTCGAGGCCGGTGGCTGGCCGACGGTCGACGGCTTCGACAAACTGGAACCGGGCCAGCGGAATGCCGGTGTCGTTGCTATTCGCCAGAGATTGCTCGTCACCGGCGGCTTGGTCGCGGCTGCGGTGGAAGATCCGGAACTCTATGACGGCGATCTGGTCTCGGCCGTGCAGGCATTCCAGCGATCCCATGGGCTGAATGATGACGGCGTGATCGGCAAGCGCACGATCGAGGAAATGAACGTCCCGGCGGAAACCCGCTTGCGGATGGTCTTGCTGAATCTGCGGCGCATGCAGGAGCAAGGACCGACTTTCGAGCCGCGCCATCTGATCGTCAACGTGCCCGCTCAGGAAGTGAAGATCATCGAGGATGGCAAGGTTGCCTTTTACACCAAGGCCATCGTCGGCCGGGTGGAGCGCAAGACGCCGTTGCTCAACAGCATCATCACGCAGGTGAAGCTCAACCCCGATTGGACCGTGCCGCCGAAGATCGCCTCCAACGACATGCTGCGCCACGAACTCGATCAGCCGGGCTACTTCGTCGCCAAGAATGTGCGGGTCTATGATTCCGGCGGCGGCGAGGTGGATGCGAGTTCGATCGACTGGCGGGAAGTGCGCAAGAGCGGCTATTTCCCCTATCGGCTGAAGCAGGATGCCGGACCGGAAAACGCTCTTGGCCCGGTGAAGCTCGACTTCAAGAACGACTATGCCGTCTATCTGCATGGCACGTCGGCACCGGCCTTGTTCGCCAAACAAGATCGCTATTTCAGCTCCGGCTGCGTGCGGACCGCCGATCCGGTCGGCCTGGCCGCCTTCGTTCTCAAAGATGATCCGGTCTGGACGCGCAGTCATGTCGATGACGTCATCGCTTCCGGCAAGACGACCTATGTCTCCGTGGCGCGGCCACTGCCGATCCATATCACCTATATGACGGCCTGGGTCGATGAAGACGGTCTCCTGCAATTCCGTCGTGACGCCTATGGCTATGACCGGTTGCCAAGCTTACCCAAAATGGCCTCTGACGCCGCCCAACTTTCGGTAACCTCCTCAATCGCAGATCGCACGTCGGGAAGAAATTGAGCGATGATTTATTGCAAACGTTTCAGCCTAGTCATGATTGCCGCTATCATTGGCACTTATGCCGCCCTGTCCATCGGCGCGGTGCAGGCCGATGGCAATGCCGGCTTCTTAGCCTTCGAGCGCGGTGACTATGCGACGGCGCTGAAAGAGTTTCAGCCTCTGGCCGATCAAGGGCTGCCGGCGGCGCAGGCGGCGCTGGGGCAGATGTATCTGCAAGGGCTCGGCGTGCCGCAGGATTACGTTGCCGCAGCGAAGTGGCTGGAGCCGGCCGCGAAGAACGGAATCGCCGCCGCGCAGGCGCAATTGGCGACCTTGTATATTTTGGGCATGGGCGTGCCCAAGGACGAAAAGCAGGCGGCCTATTGGACCAAGCGGGCGGCGGATCACGGCGTGAAGCGGTCACAGGTGGATCTTGCCGCCATGTATTATCAGGGCGTCGGCGTTCCGCGTGATCTGCTGCAATCCTATTTCTATGCGGAGCTGGCGGCCCGCCAAGGTGACGAGGAAGCAATCGGCATTCGCGGCGTCTTGCAGCCGCAGCTGACACCCGAACAGATCACCCAGATCAATGCGCAGGCGGATGCCTGGAAACCTTCTCAGCAATGAGGTGATCACTATCAGCGCCGCGTGCTGACGAAGCGCTGATAGAAGATCACCAGAAGATCAGTCCTCGATCCAGGCGACGCGCAGAATATTGGTCGAGCCGGGGGTGCCCAGCGGGACGCCGGCGGTAATGACCAGGCGCTCACCCTTGCGGGCGAATTCCTCGCGCTGCGCGACGCGGCAGGCTTTGTCGGCCATTTCCGAGAAGCGTTTGAGATCGGCGCTGATCACGCAATGGATGCCCCAGCACAGGCAGAGCTGGCGCGCCGTCTGCTCATTGGAGGTGAGGCAGAGGATGGGCACTTCCGGCCGTTCGCGGGCGACGCGCAGGCCGGTCGAGCCGGAGGTCGTATAGGTCACGATGGCGGCCACCGAAAGCGTATGAGCGACCTGGGCGGCGGCGGCGCTGATCGCATCGTTGCCGGTCGGCTCGGGTTCCGGCGTCTGGGCTTCCAGGATGCGGCGATAGGCTGGATCGCGCTCCACCCGTTCGATGATGCGGTTCATCATCGTCACCGATTCGGTGGGATACATGCCGGAAGCGGTTTCCGCAGAAAGCATCACGGCATCGGCGCCGTCATAGACGGCGGTGGCCACATCGGAGGCTTCTGCGCGGGTCGGTGCCGGATTCTGCACCATGGAATCCAGCATCTGCGTTGCCACCACCACCGGCTTACCGGAATGGCGGCAGGCGGAGATGATCCGCTTTTGCAGCGAGGGCACGTCTTCCGGCGGCATTTCCACGCCGAGATCGCCGCGGGCGACCATGATGGCATCGGACAGCTCGACGATTTCCTGCAGATGTTCGATGGCGGCCGGCTTTTCCAGCTTGGCGATGATGCGGGCGCGGCCCTGGATCAGCTTGCGCGCCTCGGCAATGTCCTCGGGGCGCTGCACGAAGGACAGCGCGATCCAGTCGGCGCCGAGATCGAGCCCGAAGGTGAGATCGATGCGATCCTTCTTGGTGAGCGGCGAGAGCGGCAGCACCACATCGGGAACATTGACGCCTTTGCGGTCCGACAACTTGCCGCCGACCACCACTTCGCAATCGGCGAAATCCGGGCCGCATTTGATCACTTTGAGGCGCAGCTTGCCGTCATCCAGCAACAGATTGGTGTCGGGCCGCAAAGCGGACAGAATTTCGGGATGCAGCAACGGTGCGCGTTTCTCGTCACCCGGGGTGGGGTCGAGATCGAAACGGAAAGCTTCACCGTTCCTCAGTTGAATGGGGCCCTTGGCGAAGGTGCCGACACGCAGCTTCGGTCCCTGCAGATCAACGAGGATGCCGATCGGACGGCCGTAATCGGCTTCGATCTGGCGGATGATGTCGTAGCGGGCGCGGTGGTCGTCATGGGTGCCATGCGAGAGATTCAGGCGGAAGACATCCGCGCCGGCGCGAAACAGGGCTTCGATTTGCGCTCGCGTCGTGGTCGACGGTCCGAGCGTGGCGACGATCTTGGCTTTTCTTTGTCTGCGCATGGCAGCGTAACTTCCTTGAAAATGTCAGTGATGTGGCAATTCAGTACGTGGGTTCAATCGGCGGGCGGACGATAATAGCGCGGAAATCATTAACATTTGTTCGTGTCGGTCCGCTGACGATCAAATCACCGATTGCTGAAAAGAAACCGTAACCATCGTTATTGGCCAGGGCGGCCTTGCCGCTGACGCCTTTCGCGGTGGCGCGTGCCAGACTGTCGGGGGTCAAGAGGGCGCCGGCATTATCCTCGGTACCGTCGATCCCGTCGGTATCGCCTGCCACGGCAGCGATTCCCGGATGGCTGTCGAGCGCCACGCCCAAGGCCAGCAGGAATTCGGCGTTGCGCCCGCCGCGCCCGTTGCCGCGGACCGTCACCGTGGTCTCGCCGCCGGAGATGATCACCGCCGGCGCCGGCGAAGGCTGGCCGTATTTGGCAATCTGGCGCGCAATGCCGGCATGGACCAAAGCGACATCGCGCGCTTCTCCTTCGAGATCGCCCAGGATGATCGGCGTCAGCCCGGCCTCGCGCGCAATGGCCGCTGCGGCATCGAGTGCCACTTGCGGCGTGCCGATGATATGTGTCTCGCAACCGGCAAGGCGTGGGTCACCCGGTTTGGGCGTCTCGCAATCGGGACTGTTGAGATGCGCGAGCACGGCTTCCGGCGGCGTGATGCCATACTTCCGGATCACCGCCAGGGCATCCTCGCGGGTCGAGGGATCGGAGACAGTCGGTCCGGAGGCGATCACTGACGGGTCATCGCCGGGGACATCGGAGATCAGCAAGCTGACCACGCGGGCCGGGTGGGCGGCAGCGGCGAGGCGGCCGCCTTTGATCGCGCTCAGATGTTTGCGGACCGAATTCATCTCGGCGATATTGGCACCGGATTTCAGCAGCGCCTTGTTCACCGCCTGCTTGTCCGCCAGGGTCAGGCCATCGGCCGGAATCGCCATCAGCGCGGAGCCGCCGCCGGAAATCAGGCAGAGCACCAGATCATCTGCCGTGAGGCCCTTCACTTTCTCCAGAATCCGTCGGGCGGCGGCCTGGCCGGCGGCGTCGGGAACCGGATGCGCCGCCTCGACAACCTCGATGCGATCGCAGGGAAGGCCGTGATCGTAACGGGTGATCACCAGCCCTTCGATGGGACCGGTCCAGCTCTGCTCGACGGCCTTGGCCATGGCGGCGGCGGCCTTGCCGGCACCGACCACGATGGTGCGGCCCTTCGGCCGGGCCGGGAGATGCTGTTTCAGGATTTTCAGAGGATCGACCGCGGCTACGGCCGCGGCGAACATGCGCTGCAAGAGATCGCGGTCGCCGGTCATGTCGCTTCCAAGTCTTTCAGAAGGCAGTCACTTTAAGGAAGGAGGGGAAACCCGGTCAAGTTAAGCTACGACACGCTTTGGTGGTGTGGCGTCGCCATCCAAGGTGGGATTGTCGGCAGGGGCCGCAGTATCTCCGCGGACGGCCGGTTTGGCAAGAAAGATCCCGGCCAGGACAGCCGCGCCGCCGCCGATCTGCAAAGCGGTCAGGGTTTCCCCCAAAGTGAGCCAGGCGAGGATCGCCGAGGCAACTGGGGTCAGCAGCAGCGTAATGGCCGAGAAGGCCGCGGAGAGATGCGCCATTGCCCAGCCGATCAGGCCCTGGCCGATCACCTGGCTCGTCATGGCAAGGCCGATCACGGCGCCCCAGCCCGCCAGGGAATGGGGGACGATTTGCGCCTCGGTGGCATAGGCGACCGGCGCCAGGACGAGGCTGGCGATGACGGCATTCCAGAACATCATCTGCGAGACCCGCAATGTATCGCGTGCCGCCTTCACGCCCCGCAGATAGAAGGCATAGGAGATGGCTGCCAGGATACCCAGGACGACGCCCAGGCCGTCATCGACGGTCAGGCCGCGGCTGCCGCCAAGGATCAGCAGGGCGATACCGCCGATCGCGACGGCGAGGCCGGCCAGAAACTTAATCGAAAAGCGCTCGCCCAGGAAAAGATAACCGGTGAGGGCGACCCAGATCGGTGCGGTGCAGGCCAGCAATGTCGCCGCTCCCACGCTGATATATTTCATCGCCCAGTGCCAGGCGATCAGATCGGTCGCCAGGAAAAAGCCGCCGACCCAGAGCGCCCCCCAGGCGCGGCGCGAGATCGGCCGCTGCGGCGCTTTTCTGCGCCGGGCTTCGATCAGCAGCACGATCCAATAAACCGGCATCGAGAGGAACATGCGATAGAAACCGGTCGCGGTCGGGCCGGTTTCGGATAATTTAACGTAAATACCCGAGGCGGAAATCAGCACGGCGCCGAGAATCAGGAGCGGCAAGGCAAGGCGCTGATGGCGATCTGCGGGCATGGCTGGCTTGGGCTTTCCTGGTATGACGCGCGGATGACAGCGCCTTCCCGTCGTTCTATGCTGCGCCCCCCTTATGGTCAATCCGCGGTCCGGCGCATGACGAGTCCGAGTTCCGTGCATAGCGACCGGCTATTGCACCCCGAAGATCCCCCGCCTTTCGAGCTGGTAAATGAGGATGGCAAGGCACCCCTGATCCTGTTCTCCGATCATGCCGGCCGCGTGCTCCCGCGTCGCCTGGATGCGCTGGGATTGGCGCCGGACGCCTTCCAGCGGCATATCGCCTGGGACATCGGCATTGCCGAATTGGGCCGGGATTTGAGTACCCGGCTGGATGCACCGCTCTTGCTGGCCGGTTATTCGCGGCTGGTGATCGATTGCAACCGGCATCTGAACGATCCGACCTCGATCCCGCAAATCAGCGACGGTATCGAGGTGCCCGGCAATCGCCGCCTGTCACCCGATGACCGGCGGCAACGCGTGACGGAAATCTTCGAGCCCTATCACGCGGCCCTGAGCGGCTTGATCGACAAGCGGCTGAGCGGCGACCGGGCGCCGGTGATCCTGTCGCTGCATAGTTTTACGCCGGTGATGAACGGCTTCCAGCGCCCTTGGCAGATCGGTATTCTGTGGAACGAGGATGGCCGCCTGCCGGTGCCCCTGATGCGTCGGTTTGCGGCGGAGCCGGGTGTCACGGTCGGCGATAACGAGCCTTATTCCGGGCGCGACGGCCATGGTTATTCCATGAAAGTCCATGCCGAGGCGATGGGATTGGCCCATGCCCTGATCGAAATACGGCAGGATCTGATCGCCGATGCCAAAGGTGCCGCGAACTGGGCGCAGGTCTTGTATCGCGTTTGCACGGATGTGCTGGCCGATCCGGCGCTTTATCATCGGCTGACGTAATATGTGGCATTCGAACCGAGGTGCGAGATGGACGACAAGACCAGAACAGAGCTTGAAGCGGCGGCCTTCCGGCGCTTGGTGCAGCATCTGCGCGAGCGGACCGATGTGCAGAATATCGACCTGATGAATCTGGCCGGCTTCTGCCGCAACTGCCTGTCGAGATGGTATCGCGAAGCGGCCGGCGAGCGTGGCATCGAGATCACCGATCCCGCCGCCCGCGAAATCGTCTATGGCATGACCTACGACGAGTGGAAGGCGAAATATCAGCGCGAAGCCTCGCCCGATCAGAGCAAGAAATTCGCCGATGGCCAGCATAAGCACTGACGGACGGTAAAAGGCGCCTACTGCCGAGTTATCCCCGTTATCCACAGGCGCAGCCGATTGTCGGGGCAGGGACAGGCGTTTAAAGTCCCGCCAACCTGTCCATAAATTTGACACATCTGGAGTTTGACCATGGCTGATGCCGGTGGGATCGCAGCCGATCGCTTGAAATCCTTCATCGAACGGATCGAGCGCCTGGAAGAAGAGAAGGCGGCAATCGCCAACGACGTCAAGGAAGTCTATGCCGAGGCGAAGTCCTCCGGTTTCGACACCAAGATCATGCGCCAGATCGTCCGCTTGCGGAAAATGGAAGCCCATGACCGTGAGGAACAGGAACAACTGCTCGATCTCTACAAGCAGGCGATCGGGCTCTAACGACTCTCTGCTTATTCCGCAGCTTGGCTGGTCTTTGCAGGATGGCGGAACTCGGCAAGCAATCTCGTTCGTTCTTGTGTTGCCCGCTCAATCGATGCCGCTTTGACATGGCCGAAGCCGCGAATCCGGTCGGGCAGGGCGGCCAGTTCGACCGCTACGGCATGGTTGGCATGGCTTAGGCCGGCCAGCAATTCGGCTACCAGCATTTCATAATCGGCGATCAGCTGACGTTCGGCGCGTCGCTCGACAGTCCGGCCAAACGGATCCAAGGCTGTTCCCCGCAAACCTTTCATCGCGGCAAGGATATGAAACACCGGAAAGATCCAGGCGCCGAAGCTGTGCTTGCGTGGATGGCCGGTCGCCGGATCGGGCTTGGCCAGGATCGGCGGGGCCAGATGTACGCGTAGGCGGTAGTCGCCGTCGAACTGCGCTGCCAGATTTGCCCGGAAATCGCCGTTGGTATAGAGCCGGGCGACCTCATATTCATCCTTATAGGCGAGCAGTTTGGCATAATTGCGTGCAACGGCGAGAGCAAGGCCGCCGAGACCCGGTGTCTTGTCCCGTTCCGCCGCGCGGACGCGCTCGACGAGGCCGCGATAACGTTCGGCATAAGCGGCGTTCTGATAGGCCGTCAGATATGCGCCGCGATGGGCGATGATTTCGTCCAAGCTCTGCGGCATCGCGGCAGTTACTTCGGGTGTCGCAGCCTGTTGAACGGCGGCAAGGTCGATTGCGGCGCGCCGACCCCAATGGAAGGCGCGCTTGTTCATCTCGACCGCCGTCGCATTCAGCTCGATCGCCCGCAACAAGGCTTCGCTCGAGACCGGCAGCAATCCGGCCTGCCAGGCATAGCCGAGGATGAAGGGATTGGTGGCGATCGCATCGCCGAGCAGAGCGGTGGCCAGGCGCGTCGCGTCCAGCAGGATGGTCCGATCCGGTCCGGCCGCCAGACGAATGGCGTTCGCCAGCCGGTCATGGGCCAGATCGAGATCCGGATCGCGGGTGAAGGCACCGGTGATCGTCTCATGCTCGTTGATCAGCGCGGTGGTTCGCCCGCGGCCGATACGGGAGAGATTTTCCGGCGCGGCACTGACCATGAGATCGCAGCCGAGCAGGAGATCGGCGCCGGCTGCCGTCAACCGCGCGGCGCCGAGTTGTTCCTGGCTGTTCGCCAAACGGATATGGCTGACGACGGCACCGCCCTTCTGGGCGAGGCCGGTCTGATCCATGACGGTGCAGGCTTTGCCCTCCAGATGTGCGGCCATGCCGATTAGCGCGCCGATGGTGACCACGCCAGTGCCGCCGATGCCGGTCACCAGAATATTGTAGGGACGGTCCAAAGCGGGCAGGGTTGTCGCCGGCAGGTCGTCGATATCGGCCTTGTCGCGGGCCGTCGGCTGGGCAGGCACGGGCTTGCGGCGCTTGCCGCCTTCGACCGAGACGAAGCTGGGGCAAAAGCCGTTGACGCAGGAATAATCCTTGTTGCAGCTCGACTGGTCGATCTGCCGCTTGCGACCGAAAGCAGTTTCCAGCGGCACGACACTGAGGCAATTGGAGGCCTGGCTGCAATCGCCGCAGCCTTCGCAGACGCCTTCATTGATGAAGACCCGGCGGGCAGGATCCGGCATCAGGCCGCGTTTGCGCCGTCGCCGCTTCTCGGCTGCGCAGGTCTGGTCATAGATGATGGCACTGACACCGGCGATGTCGCGCAGCTCACGCTGAACGCTATCGAGATCGGCGCGATCATGCAGGCTGACCTTGGCCGGCAGGTCGCCGGCATTGTATCGGCCGAGATCTTCGGTGACGACGGCAATCCGGCCGACACCCTCGGCCGCCAATTGCCGGGCGATGATCTGGGGTGAGAGCGGCCCATCCAATGCCTGGCCGCCGGTCATGGCGACGGCATCGTTGAAAAGGATCTTGAAGGTCATGCTGACCTGGGCAGCGACGGCGGCACGGATCGACAGCAGGCCGGAATGGAAATAGGTGCCGTCGCCGATATTCTGGAAGACATGCGGGGTCTTGGAGAAAGGCGCCTGGCCGATCCAGGTGGCACCTTCGGCACCCATCTGCGTATAGGTTGCCGTGTCGCGGTCCATCCATTGCGCCATGAAATGGCACCCGATGCCGGCCAAGGCGCGCGATCCCTCCGGCACTTTGGTCGAGGTGCTATGAGGGCACCCAGAGCAGAAATAGGCATGGCGCTTGATGACCGGCTCATAAGCGGCGGCGGCGTGGTCCTGCGCTTCGAGCCGCTCCAACTGGGCCTTGAGCTGGGCATCCTGATGGAAGCCGGCCAAGCGTGTCACGATCGCCCGGGCAATCATCATCGGCGTCAGCTCGTTGATGGCCGGCAAAAGCGGGGCGCCTGTTTCATCCGTCTTGCCGAGAATGCGCGGGCGCTGATTCAAAGGGAGGTCATAGAGCATCTGCTTCAACTGGTGCTCGATGAAGGCGCGCTTTTCCTCGACCACCAGGATTTCTTCCAGGCCGGTGGCAAAGCGCCGCGCGCCGGCAGCCTCCAGCGGCCAGGTCTGCGCCACCTTATAGAGCGATAGGCCGATCTCACGTGCTTTGCTGTCGGTCAGGCCGAGATCTTCCATGGCCTGACGTACATCCTGATAGGATTTGCCGCAGGTGATGATGCCCAGCCGGCGGCGCGGCCCATCGATCACCAGCCGGTCCAGCGGATTGCTGCGGGCGAAGGCGGCCACCGCCGGCAGGCGGTAGTCCAACAGGACCCGTTCCTGCTCCAAGGCCTGAGCCTGGGCAAAGGGCGAGCTTGGCAAATGAATGTTGAGGCCACCCGGCGGCAAGGCGAGATCGGCGGGTCGGATCAGGGATGACGCGATAGCAGGAATCAGCGTCGGCATCGCCACATCGGTCGTTTCCGCCACCATCTTCATGCCGATCCAGCAGCCCGTGACACGGGACATGGTCCAGCCATAGAGGCCATATTCCAGCACTTCCTGAACATCCGCCGGATACAGGATGGGAATGCTGGCATCCATCAGCGCGTAATCCGACTGATGCGCGGTGGTCGATGATTTGCAGGTATGGTCGTCGCCGGCCAAAGCAAGGACACCGCCCGTGGCTGAGGTGCCGGCAAGATTGGCATGCCGCAAGGCATCGCCGCTGCGATCGACGCCGGGGCCCTTGCCGTACCAAAGGCCGAAAACCCCGTCATATTTGCCATCGCCAAACAGGCCGAGCTGCTGCGAGCCCCAAAGTGCCGTGGCCGCCAGTTCCTCATTGAGCCCGGGCTGGAAATGGATGTGATGCTGGTCGAGGAAGCGGCGCGCCTGGTTCATGGCCAGATCGATGCCGCCCAGCGGCGAGCCGCGATAGCCTGTCACATAGCCGGCGGTATCGAGGCCGCCTGCGAGATCGCGCTGGTGCTGCAGCATCGGCAGGCGCACAAGCGCCTGGGTGCCGGTCAGATAGACCCGCTCATCGTTGCGGCTATATTTGTCGTCAAGCGAAACCGCTGTCAGGGCGATCTTGTTCGCCAATGCCACCTGCATTCTCCCCGGTAGCTATTCTGACCGCAACGATGGGACAGATTGTCCCGGTTGTCCAGCTTGGCCGCTACCAAGCTTAGCCCGGTTGCGTCTGCTGCGGTGCATGATATTCTGCGGATAGCAGAACGATCGGATGGAGTGCATGACCATCCTCATTACCGGTGCTGCCGGCTTTCTCGGCATGCATGTGGCGCTGCGCCTTTTGGAGCGCGGCGAACATGTCGTCGGTGCCGACAATCTCAATGATTATTATTCGCTCGAGCTGAAAGAGGCGCGGCTTTGCGAGCTGGAGGATCATGCGAATTTCAGTTTCCAGTATCTCGACATCGGTGATCCGGCAGCGACAGCAGCGGTCTTCGCGCTTTATCCAGACTTGACCGGCATCATCCATCTGGCAGCGCAAGTCGGGGTCGGCCACAGCCTGCGCAATCCGCAGGCCTTCCTGCAGACGAATGTCTCCGGCATGTTCATCTTGCTGGAAGAAGCCCGGCAGCTGAAGCATCTCAGGCATATCGTTTACGGCAGTTCCTCGGCGGTCTATGGTGGCAATCGCAAAGTACCCTTTGCCGAAACCGATCCGGTCGCACAGCCGCGGTCGGTCTATGCCGCATCAAAATGTGCAGATGAAATGCTGGCGGCCGCTTATACCTATCTCTACAAGATACCGATGACGGGTCTCAGGTTGTTTGCCATCTACGGTCCCTGGGGCCGGCCTGACATGTTCTATTACAGTTTTACGAGGGCAATCCTCGCCGGTGAGACCATCAAAGTCTACGAAGGCGGCGACTTCCGGCGCGACTTTACGTATATCGACGATGCGGTCCAAGCCATTCTGGCCGCGTTCGACCAGCCGGCTGAGGCACCGTCGCCGATGCAGGGTCCCCATTGCATTCTGAACATCGGCAATGACCGCGCGGACTCCCTGGGGGATTTTATCTTGGAACTCGAACGTGCCACGGGCTGTCAGGCGGTGCTGGCGCGAGAGCCGATCAAAGCGGACGATCTTCCTGAAACCTATGCGGATATAGATTTGGCGCGTCGTTTGCTCGGTTACCAGCCGACCACATTGCTGTCCGAGGGCGTGCCGCGCTTTGTCGCATGGTACCGCGCCTATCATGGCTAGGGTTTTGCTTGCACGGTTTTGTGTCGTCAATCTCGCGTGATCACGTTTCCGAAATGAGTAATGGATTGTTAAGCTCACGGGAGTTTATGATACGGGCGTGAATGCCTACTGCCATATGCGCGAGTCGCAATATGCTGCGACACAAGAAGGCAAAAGGAGGGCACGATGATCGAAGTCCGCAAGACGTTCGATGATAGCGATCTCGGTACCTATATCGACGGTACCTTGCAAGGCTGCCGTGAGGCTGGATGTGTCGAGGATGAGCTGGCTCTGGCTTTGCTCGAAGCACTCGGTCACCTCGTCCTGCAATGCCAGGAGCGGTCGGCATCCCACGCTTTGCGCCTGACCAATGATCTACGCCGCGATATTGCCGCCCATATGGCACGCAAGCAGCATCTGCATCCCGGTTTCGAGCCGATGCAGCTGATGATCGAGGTCGATCAGGATCTGATCATGGATGCCTGTGCGGCGCTGCGCGATCTCATCGCCAATATGCTGGCAAGCGAGACGGAAGACATGTCGGATGCCTTGGCGAGCAGACTTCTGGGCGCGGTGCTGAATTACGATCCCGATTGGCTGGATACGCCGACGGCAATGGAATTGATCGCTGCTGCCCGCGCGGCGGATGAGGATTGGCTCGACAATGGCGGTGAAGTGACCGAGTTGTTGATCAGTTTGAATTAAACCGTCACGCCCTGGTCGTCTTGACCGGCCTATCCGGTGACGAGGTCATTCTCCGGCCGCCATCCGCTTCACCGATCACTTTTCATAAAGCCGTTCGAGCATGCTGCCCCAGCGTTCGCGGATCTTGTGACGGCGTATTTTCAGCGACGGCGTCAGCATGGCGTTGTCGATGGTGAAACCCTCCGGCAAAATCGCAAACCGCCGGATGCGCTCGATGGCCGAGAGCCCTGCATTGACCCTGTCAACCGCCTGGCCGATGATTTTCTGAAAGGCCGTATTGGTCGACAGGGCCAACGGATCGGCCCCGGTATCATGTTGCCGCGCCCATTCCGCCGCGAAATCCGGGTCCGGCACGATCAGCGCCACAAGATGCGGATGCTTGTCGCCATGGGCCATGGCCTGGCCGATTTCCGGCTGTAACAGCAGGAAACCTTCGACCCGTGCCGGCGACACGTTGTCGCCGCCTGAGAGGACGATGATGTCCTTTTTGCGATCGGTGATCTTCAGGTTTCCGTCGACGTCGAATTCGCCGATATCGCCGGTATGCAGCCAGCCATCGCGGATGACCTTGGCCGTGGCCTCCTCGTCGCGCCAGTAACCCTTCATGACGGCCTCGCCGCGGACCAGGATTTCCCCGTCTTCCGCGATCTTGACGTCCAACCCGTCGAAGACCGGCCCGACCGTATCGATCCGCACACTGTTCGGCCGGTTGCAGGTGATGACCGGCGAGCATTCGGTCTGGCCGTAACCCTGCAACAGCCGTACGCCCAGCGACAGAAAGAAGACGCCGATCTCATAATTGAGGGCGGCGCCGCCGGAAACGAAGGCTTTCAGCCGGCCGCCGAAGCGGGCGCGCACCTTGCGGCGCACCGTCAGGTCGCAAATGAGATCAAGCAGCCTTTCTTTGAAAGGCAAGGAGCCGCGCTGCTCGTAGCGTTTGCGCCCCAGCCGTAATGTCAGATCGAACAATCGCTGCTGCAGGGGCTTGGCCGATTTCAACCCGCGCAGAATTTTCTGGTGCACTGCTTCATAGAGGCGCGGCACGGCCGTCATGATGGTCGGACGGACCTCCGCCATGTTCTCGACCAGCTTCTCGACACTCTCGGCGTAGTAAATCTGGGCACCGATCGAGATCGGCAGAAACTGGCCGGCGGTATGTTCATAGGAATGCGACAGCGGCAGGAAGGAGAGGAATGTTTCCGAACGCAGCCCCACTTCGAGCAGCAGCTTATAGGCACCCTGCATGTTGCAGAGAATCGACCCATGGGTCAGCATGACGCCTTTCGGTACGCCGCCCGTGCCGGAGGTATAGATGAAACAGCAGACATCCTCCCGGTGCGACGCATCGATGCGGCGGTCGACTTCCGCCGCCGCCACGCTTTGGCCGGCCGCCATGGCCGCCTGCCAGTCATAGGCATCGATCGGCAGGCGTTGGGCCAGGTCTAGACCTTCCATTGAAATGAGGAAGCGCAGCTCGGGCGCCTGCAGGGCGGCCGGCAGGACGCGCTTGGCGATGCTGCCGTTCGAAATGATCAGGCCCTTCGCACCGCTATGGGTAAGGACATGGCGATTATCTTCAACGGTATTGGTCGCAAAAGCGGGAACCGAAATGCCGCCAAGCGACATGATGGCGAGGTCGGCGATCAGCCATTCGGGGCGGTTTTCCGAAATCAGGGCCACGCGGTCGCCCGGCTGGACGCCCAGGGCCGCCAATCCCGCCGCCAGCCGCCGGATATCCTCCGCCACGCTGCCATAGCTCTGAGATGCCCAGGCGCCGCCCTGCTTGCGCCAAAGAAACGGCTGCGCGGCCTGGCGCTGGGCCTGATCGAAGAATAGCCTGGTCAGACTGGGCACATTCTCGAAAGTCATGCTGTTCCTACTGCTCCCCACACGAGACCATCCTTGCCGGATTAGCCATTATGCTGCCGAATCCAGTCTGTCCACCGCATCTTAAGCCGATTCTGCGTTAACCCCAGGGCCAGGCGGTGCCCAGCGGTAATTTCATCAAGCCTTTCATGGCCTTTGGCGAAGTCCTTGGCGGCGGTCGATTTGCTCCCATATAAATCAGACGGGGAATTCCAGCAAAGACCGAAGGAATGTCACAAATGCACCAGCCCGCTACCGCGCACCGCCACAATCAGCCGACCGTTCCACACTCTCCCGAGGCAAATGTGACAGCGCCGGCACCGGATCTGGGCCCCTTACCCAATTGGAATCTCGGCGATCTCTATACCGGGCCCGAGGCGCCGGAACTCCAGCGGGATCTTGGCGCCGCCGCCAGCCGCTCGAAGGCGTTTCGTCAGGCCCATGAAGGCAAGCTCGCCGATCTCTCCGGGGCAGGCTTGCTGGCGGCCATCGAGGAATATGAGGCGATCCAGGAATTGTTGGGCAAGGTGATGAGTTACGCCCAGCTCCTGTATGCCGCCAATATGGCCGACCAGAACATCGCCCGCTTCCAGCAGGAAATCAATGAACGGGCCAACGATATTTCCGTCGAGACGCTGTTCTTCACCCTGGAGATCAACAAGATCGACGATGCCGCTTTAGCCAAGAAGCTGACACATAAACCCTTGCAGCGTTTCCAGCCATGGCTTGACGCCACGCGGGCCTTCCTGCCGCACCAGCTTTCCGACGATATAGAGCGCCTGCTGCACGAGAAATATATCACCGGCAGGGCCGCCTGGAACCGCTTGTTCGACGAGACCGTGGCGGAGATGCGCTTCGAGATCGACGGCAAAAGCCTGACCAGCAACGAAGCCCTCAATCTGCTCACGGATAGCGATGCCAAGAAGCGGCAGGTGGCCGCGGCCGGCATCGCCAAGGGCTTCAAGGCCAATCAACGGCTCTTTGCGCTGATTACCAATACCCTCGCCAAGGATAAGGAGATCGAGGATAAGTGGCGCGACTTCCCGCGGCCGGTTTCCTCGCGCAATCTCGCCAACCAGGTCGAGGACAAGGTCGTCGATGCCCTGGTCGATGCGGTCAAGCAAAGCTATCCGCGGCTCTCCCATCGCTACTACAAGCTGAAGGCGAAGTGGATGGGGCAGCCGGCTCTCGAATACTGGGATCGCAACGCGCCGCTGCCGCGCGACGATGACCGATTGATCGCCTGGCCCGAAGCGAAGGATATGGTGCTCAAGGCGTATCAGGCCTTTTCGCCGGACATGGCGCGGATCGGCCGGGACTTTTTCGACAAGAACTGGATCGATGCCCCGGCGACGCCGGGCAAGGCGCCGGGCGCCTTTGCGCATCCGACGGTGCCCAGCGCACATCCCTATCTGCTGCTGAATTATCATGGAAGAACCAGGGATGTCATGACACTGGCCCATGAGCTGGGTCATGGCGTCCATCAGGTCCTGGCGGGGCCGCAGGGCGCCTTGCTTTCCGATACGCCGCTGACCCTGGCGGAAACGGCGTCGATCTTCGGCGAGATGCTGACCTTCCAGGCCTTGCTGAAGAGCGAAACCGATCCGGCGAAGCGCCGACTCTTGCTGGCCGGCAAGGTCGAAGACATGCTGAATACCGTGGTGCGCCAGGTTGCCATGCATGAATTCGAACGGCGGCTGCATGATCAACGCAAGCAGGGCGAATTGCTGCCGGAGCAGATTTCCGCCATCTGGCTGGAAACCCAGCGCGAGGCTCTGGGTGAGGGCATCAAGCTGCCGGAGAACAGCGATTACGGCATCTACTGGGCCTATATCCCCCATTTCATCCATGTGCCGTTCTATGTCTATGCCTATGCTTTCGGCGACTGCCTGGTGAACTCGCTCTATGCCGTCTATCAGAACGCCGATGCCGGATTTGCCGAGAAATACCTTGAGATGCTGAAAGCCGGCGGCACCAAGAAGCATAAGGAGTTGCTGGCGCCGTTCGGTCTCGATGCATCGGATCCTGCCTTCTGGGCGAAGGGCCTTGGCGTCATCGAGGGCTTCATCGATCAGTTGGAGCAAGCGTGAACGGAGATCGCGAACGAAACAGTCTCGGCGGTCGCGTCCAACGTTATGCCCGTGTTGGCCGCGCCGTCGGCGGCTTGGCGGCGCGCGTCGCGGGCGAGCGTTATCTCGGCCTCAAGGTCGATCGCAACCGGCATGCGGCCGAGCTGAAGGCGGCGCTTGGCGGCCTCAAAGGGCCGCTGATGAAGGTGGCCCAGATCATGGCCACCATTCCCGATGCCTTGCCAAAGGAATATGTCCAGGAATTGCAGCAGCTGCAATCCAATGCGCCGTCGATGGGCTGGCCCTTCGTCAAGCGGCGCATGGCAGCCGAGCTCGGCCCCGGCTGGCTGAGCCGCTTCAAGTTATTCGAACGCGAAGCCGCGGCTGCGGCATCATTGGGGCAGGTGCATCGCGCCTGGCATCCGGATGGGCGCCTGCTTGCCTGCAAGCTGCAATATCCTGACATGTCCTCCGCGGTCGAAGCCGATCTCCGGCAATTGCGATTGATCTTCGGCATCTATGAACATTATGACCGCGCCATCTCCACCAACGAGATTCATCAGGAAATCGCCGATCGTCTTCGCGAAGAACTGGATTACGAACTCGAGGCCAAGCATATGGCGCTTTATCGCCGCATGCTGGCGAACGAGAAAGACATTCATCTTCCCGAACCGATTCACGATCTCAGCAGCAAGCGCCTGCTGACCATGACCTGGATCGATGGCGAACCGCTGATGCGTTTTCTCGAGACGAAGCCGGATGTCGAACTGCGCAACGCCGTCGCCTATAACATGTTCCGCGCCTGGTATGTACCGTTCTACGAATATGGCGTCATTCACGGCGATCCCCATCTCGGCAATTACACGGTGCGGCCGGATGGCGGTATCAATCTGCTCGATTTCGGCTGCATCCGCTTCTTTCAGGGCCGCTTCGTGAAAGGCGTGATCGATCTCTATTATGCCTTGCTGAACGATGATCGGGACCTCGCCGTCTCGGCTTACGAAGGCTGGGGATTCAAGGGATTGAATAAGGATGTGATCGACGTCCTCAATCGCTGGGCACATTTCGTTTATGGGCCCTTATTGGAAGATAAGATCCGGCGCATTCATGATCATGAAACCGGCGTCTATGGCCGTGAAGTCGCTGAAAACGTACATGCGGAACTGCGACGGTTGGGGCCGGTCACGCCGCCGCGTGAATTCGTTTTCATGGACCGGGCCGCGATCGGCCTCGGTTCGGTCTTCATGCATCTGAAGGCGGAAGTGAATTGGTATCGCCTGTTCCACGAACTCATCCACGATTTCGACGCCAAGACGCTGGATAGGCGCCAGAAAGCGGGAAAGAAGGCCGTGGCCTTATCCAATTGATCTCTTCGGCCGCTATGGCGTCCGGTTGCGAGCGCTTTTCTCCCCTTCGGCCACTAAAACCGCTACTTTTGCCCCCCTTGTTCGAGTTGCCGAAAATCGGCAAAGTGAAGCGCGTTCGCCGGGTTAAGAGGGGCGCCGAGTCCGGATATCCTTTTGTTAAGTAATTGGAGTATCAGGAAAAATCGTCTCCGACCAGATCGGTCGGGGCCGCGGGAGAGATTTGTCGATCGGATGCGAGTTCAATTTCTGTCGTAATCGTCACAGCGGCAGCCAAGGCGATTGAGTTATGAAGGGACGCCTCGACGAGGCCGTCACAGCAAGAAGAGAAGAAGGGGGTCGAGCGAGAAATGAAGATCGCAATCCTGAAAGAGCGGCGCACCGATGAAAAGCGCTGTGCGGCGACCCCGGATACCGTGAAGAAATACATCGCCCTGGGAGCGCAGGTCAGTATCGAAGCCGGCGCAGGCGAGAGCGCCGCGATCGCCGATGATGCCTTTGCCGCCGCCGGTGCGACGATCTTGCCCGATGCCGCGGCGGCCTTGGCCGATGCCGATCTGATCTTGAAGGTGCAGCGTCCGCTGAGTGCAGAGGATGGCGGCTCGGATGAATTGGCCGGTGCCAAATCCGGCGCCTATCTCGCGGCGATCCTCAATCCTCATGGCGCCCGCGACAGCCTCGCCGGTTATGCCGCGAAAAACATCAATACCTTTGCCATGGAATTGATGCCGCGCATTACCCGAGCTCAGTCCATGGATGTGCTGAGCTCTCAATCCAATCTGGCCGGCTATAAGGCCGTCATCGATGCCGCGGCGGAATTCGGCCGCGCCTTTCCCATGATGATGACGGCTGCCGGAACCATTGCACCGGCCCGGGTCCTTGTCATGGGGGCGGGTGTCGCCGGGTTGCAGGCGATTGCCACGGCGCGACGCCTCGGTGCGATCGTCAGCGCGACCGATGTGCGGGCCGCGGCCAAGGAGCAGGTCGCCAGCCTCGGCGCCACTTTCGTCGCGGTGGAGGACGAAGAATTCAAACAGGCGGAAACCGCCGGCGGCTATGCCAAGGAAATGAGCGACGCCTATAAGGCGAAGCAGGCGGCCCTGATCGCCGAAACCATCAAGAAGCAGGATGTGGTCATCACGACGGCCCTGATCCCCGGCCGCAAGGCGCCGGTCCTGGTCAGCGAAGAGATGGTGAAGTCGATGAAGCTCGGCTCCGTCATCGTCGATCTCGCGGTGGAGCAGGGCGGCAATTGCCCGCTATCCGAGGCGGGCAAAGTGGTGGTGAAGCATGGTGTCAAGATCGTCGGCCATAACAACGTGCCGAGCCGCCTCGCGGTCGATGCCACGGCGCTTTATGCCCGCAATCTGCTGAACTTCGTGACCTTGTTGATCGATAAGGACACGAAGTCGCTGAAGATCAATTGGGAGGATGAGATTGTGAAGGGGATCGCGCTGACCCGCGATGGCCAGATCATCCATCCGGCCTTCAAAGTTTGAATGGGGGAGGGTTTCAGATGAGTTCAGATGATCTGATCCAGAAGGCAATGGACCTGGCCAACAAAGCCCAGCAGCTGGCAGCGCAGGCCGGCGAGGTCGCCCAGGAAGCGTCCAAAGTGGGCACCCAGGCGGTGAGCACCCAGGCCGTGCATAGCCCCTTCATTTTCGGTTTCACGGTTTTCGTTCTGGCCTGCTTCGTCGGCTATTACGTGGTCTGGCGAGTGACGCCGGCGCTGCATTCGCCGCTGATGGCGGTGACCAATGCGATCTCTTCGGTGATCATCGTGGGGGCGCTGATCGCTGCGGGACCGTTGGATCTCAGCCTCAGCCAGATTTTCGGTTTCATCGCCGTGACATTGGCGTCGGTCAATATCTTCGGCGGCTTCATCGTGACGCATCGCATGTTGTCGATGTTCAAGAAGAAGCAGAAGTGAGCGAGCGGGAAGGAACAAGAAGATGAACGAGAACCTGACCGCTTTTGCCTATCTGATCGCCTCGGTCTGTTTCATCATGTCGCTGCGCGGCCTCTCCTCGCCGGAAAGTTCGCAGGGCGGGTTGAAATGGGGCATTGCCGGCATGGCGTTGGCCATCGCCACGACCGTAGCCCTGCCCGGTGTCCACAGCTATTGGTTCATCATCGGCGGCATCGTCATCGGCGGCGCCATCGGCGCCGCCATCGCCCGCCAGATTCAGATGACTGCTTTGCCGCAATTGGTGGCCGCCTTCCACAGTCTGGTCGGTCTGGCCGCCGTCTGCGTCGCTGCCGCCGCCTTCTATGCGCCGAGCGAATTCAATATCGGTGAGGCAGGTGCCATTCATGCCGGCAGCCTGGTGGAAATGGGCCTCGGTGTCGCGATCGGCGCCGTCACCTTTACCGGCTCGATCGTCGCTTTCTCCAAATTGCAGGGCCTCGTCAGCGGCGCGCCTCTGGTCTTCAAGGGACAGCATTTTCTCAATGCCGCGCTCGGTATCGCCATCATCGTCCTGATCGTGGCACTGATTCTGGGGCAGACCCCGCCGCTCTTCTGGGCGCTTGTGGTCGTATCGCTGCTGCTCGGTTTCCTGCTGATCCTGCCGATCGGCGGCGCCGATATGCCGGTGGTGGTCTCCATGCTGAACAGCTATTCCGGCTGGGCGGCCTGCGGCATCGGCTTCACGCTGTCGAACAATCTGCTGATCGTCACCGGCGCTCTGGTCGGCTCGTCCGGTGCGATCCTCAGCTACATCATGTGCAAAGGCATGAACCGCTCGATCTTCAACGTGATCCTGGGCGGCTTCGGGACCGATGCCGGCGGGGCCGCTGCGGCGGGCAAGACCAGCGACCGGCCGGTCAAATCGGGCAGCGCGGACGATGCCGCTTTCATCATGAAGAATGCCAGCAGCGTCATCATCGTGCCGGGCTATGGCATGGCCGTCGCCCAGGCGCAGCATGCGTTGCGGGAGATGACCGATATCCTGAAGAAGGACGGCGTCAAGATTTCCTTCGCCATCCATCCGGTGGCGGGCCGCATGCCGGGCCACATGAATGTGCTGCTGGCGGAAGCCAATGTGCCCTATGACGAGGTTTTCGAGCTGGAGGATATCAATCGCGATTTCTCCCAGACCGATGTTGCCTTCGTGATCGGCGCCAATGACGTGACCAATCCGGCGGCCAAGACCGATCCCAAGAGCCCGATCTTCGGCATGCCCATTCTGGATGTGGAGAATGCCCAGACCGTGTTGTTCGTGAAGCGGTCGATGGCTTCCGGTTATGCCGGTGTCGAGAACGAGCTGTTCTTCAAGGACAACACCATGATGCTGTTCGGCGATGCCAAGAAGATGTGCGAGGACATCGTCAAGGCGCTGGCCTGATCGCCGCTGCCCTGATTGCCGTTGCTCCAGCGAGAGCCAACGAGAAAGGGCCGGAACTTAAGTTCCGGCCCTTTTCTGCTACAACGTGCTCGGGGCGTTGGCCCCGGAAGCTTGAGTGCTTAGTAGCCCTCACGCTCCATCCGTTTGCGCATCAGCTTCCGGTGACGACGCACGGCTTCAGCCTTCTCGCGCGCCTTGCGCTCTGACGGCTTCTCATAATTGCGGCGCATCTTCATCTCGCGGAAGATCCCTTCGCGCTGCATCTTCTTCTTGAGCGCGCGCAGGGCCTGATCGACATTATTGTCACGGACGAGAACTTGCACGGTTGATCACAGCCTTTCTAAGTTGGGGTTTTTGAAAACGCAAAAACTCGTCAGGCAGCGGGCTTGCTGCCAGTTGACGGGTGTGGATAACACAGGAAATTGCCCTTGTGAAGGCTTGTGCCGCGTCAAATCGCCCTTTTTCTACAATGTTCTATGCTTCCATGTCGCGCTAATCTTGCCCATATCCAGATGCAAAGGCAGGAACCACATGGCCATATTGAAGATCGCTCGCATGGGGCATCCGGTGCTGAAACGCCGCGCCGACCCTGTTCCGGATCCAAAATCTCCGGAAATTCAACGACTTATCCAGGATATGCTGGAAACGCTGGCGGATATCGGCGGGGCAGGTCTGGCCGCGCCGCAGGTCCACGTACCGCTCCGCCTTGTCATCTTTCACGTGCCTGAAGCCAGGGCGGCGCGAGAGGACGGGGAGGCGGGGGG
>LNAP01000607.1_pt1 | contig 40238 bp, 39 predicted proteins | sample 602601 | NCBI WGS metagenome assembly LNAP01 (sample SAMN02440304, study PRJNA202911) | soil metagenome | biome: Subtropical and temperate rainforests or woodlands; isolation source: soil samples (1 kg each in a 20% v/v slurry with milli Q water) were... ...
CGCCCGCCAGCGCGACGCCATCGCCTTCTTCAAAGTCGAGAACGACGGGTTTGGATTGGGCGCACAGCGGCGGGCAATCGAGAAAAACGACTTGCCGGAGACGGCGCGGGCGCTGAAAGACTGGTTGAACCACGGAATACACGGAACACACGGAAAAGAGCAGGAAAAAACCGATTCTGCTTCCGGGGTTACTTCCGTGTATTCCGTGTGTTCCGTGGTCAAAAACGCCCTGTTCGTGCCAAAAGAAAAGATCGCCGCGAATGGCGACTACAACCTCAGTGGGGAGCGGTATCGGGAGAGCGATCAAAGGTCATCTGAGTATCCGCATGTCGAACTTGGCGAAGTCGTGGACATTCTCGATTCTCTGAGGCAGCCAATAACCAAGAGCGACAGAAAGCCGGGGCCATATCCATACTACGGAGCCACAGGCATCCTCGATCATGTTGAAGGATTCCTCTTCGACGAGCCGCTAGTGTTAGTTGGCGAAGACGGTGCAAAGTGGGGCGCAGGCGAAAACAGCGCATTTCCGGTCGAAGGCAAAGTTTGGGTCAACAATCACGCACACGTCCTTCGGCCAAAGCGCGACCGGCTGTTAGATCGCTTCCTTATCGAGATCCTGAACGAGGCCGACTTGATGCCATTCATCACAGGCGTCACCGTCCCAAAGCTCAACCAAGAGAAACTACGAAGCATCCAAATCCCCCTGCCGCCGCTGGAGGTGCAGAAGGAGATCGTGGCGGAGATCGAGGGCTACCAGAAAGTCATCAACGGCGCCCGCGCCGTCCTCGACCACTACCGCCCCCACATCCCCATCCACCCCGACCAATCGAAGATCTCGTCTCCGATGAGCGGCACAGCATGAAAGCTGGCCCGTTCGGCTCTGCGTTGAAGAAGGAGTTTTACGTTCCTTCCGGCTACAAGATATATGGGCAGGAGCAGGTCATCCGTGGAGACGCTCACTATGGCGACTATTACATCAGCGAGGAAAAATATCGCGGGCTTGAAAGCTGTAAGGTCCAAGAGGGCGACGTTCTTATCAGCCTCGTGGGAACCTACGGAAAGACACTGATCGTCCCGACGGATCACGAGCCGGGAATCATCAACCCGCGTCTACTCAAGTTGACGCTTAACCCGGAGAGAGTGACTCCGACTTTCTTTGTTGCAGCCTTCGCTCAGGAATCCGTGATGTCACAGGTTCATGGGATGTCGTATGGTGGAACTATGGACATCTTGAGTTTGAAAGTTCTCAAGAACCTGTGTCTTCCCCTCCCACCCCTCGCCACCCAGCAAGCCATCGTGGCCGAGATCGAAGCCGAGCAAGCGCTGGTGGCCGCCAACCGCGAACTGGTCACCCGCTTTGAGCAGAAAATTCAGGCCACCCTCGCCCGCATCTGGGGCGAAGACGAACCTGTCCCGGCGGAGGGTTGACATGAACGTTCTGAGTTTCGCCGAAGCCATTGCAGCGTCTTCCGGCTACTCCAAGCGACATCTCTTGCTAGGCAACGGGTTCAGCATTGCCTGCCGCCCAGACATCTTCCGGTACGACAAGCTTTTTGAGCAGGCCGACTTTTCCGCACTGTCGGATTCCGCAAAGTCAGCCTTTTCGGTTCTACACACTACTGACTTCGAGCGTGTTATCAAGGCGCTACGCGATTCGGCAGCTCTTGCCGCAGGGTATGGCGTGACCAATGCCCAGGCTGACGCGATGCGCAGTGACGCCGACGCGCTCAAGGAACTGCTTGTCCAGACAATCGCCCGGAGCCACCCGGCGTTGCCAGGCGACATAACAGATACGGAGTACGCGGCCTGCCAGCATTTTTTGGACAACTTTGCTACGACCTACACATTCAATTACGACTTGCTGCTCTACTGGACCCACATGCATCGGGAGAACCAGGCTGATATTCAGTCCGACGATGGGTTTAGAACTTCACAAAGCGACATCGACACCGGCATCGCGTCTGATTACGTAGTCTGGGAGTCAGGCCAGAGTCATGATCAGAATATGTGGTTTCTGCATGGCGCACTCCATGTTTTTGATTCAGGAACGGAGATACAGAAATACACATGGAATCGTACTGGCGTTCGTCTTATCGAGCAGATTCGCGAGGCGCTTGGCAGGAACTTCTTTCCCCTGTTCGTGGCAGAAGGTTCAAGCGCGGAAAAGCTCGAAAGAGTTCGGCACAGCGACTATCTCGCAAAGGCATACAGGAGCTTTCAAGAGATTCAGAAATGTCTCTTTATCTACGGTCATTCGTTAGCCGCGAATGACGAGCATTACCTACGGCTCATAGAGAAGGGGAAGTTGTCTCATATCTTCGTCGGGTTGTATGGCGATCCCGCATCAGCCGAGAACCGCAAGATTGCACAGCGAGCAAACGCAATGAAATTGGCACGCACAGCTAAGCGGGAGCTCATCGTCGACTTTTACGACAGCGAGTCTGCCAACGTGTGGGGGTAGTGATGGAAGAAGCCACCGACCTCGCCGACTACCTGCCGCTCTCCTTCAAGACCCCGAAGGAGCAGGAGTACATCGAGTTCCTGTGGGACGCTTTCGAGACGAACCACACGCACGGCAAATATCAGTTCGCCTTTCTTGCCTACCACATGCTCACGATGAGCTTCGTCTATTTCAACATCTGGCAGATCAAGCAGACGACGCCGAACGATTTCGCGATGGGCCTGATCGGCTTCGGCAAGGACATCGAGAAGAGCCTTCTCGAAGCCACTTCGCCCTTCGTGTTCAGCACCGTGAACGAACGCAGCATCCTGCGCTTCCTCAAACTCATCGCCTGCGACAACGGCAAGATCGGCACCTACGCCAAGCTGGTGGACGACCGCAACGATTCCGCCCACCCCAATGGCAACATCTTCTACAGTGAGCCAAGCGCCCTCGACCTAAAAATCCGCGAAATTCTCCGCGTGGTGGACGAAATCCAGACCCACTCCAAGCCGGTCATCGAGCACTGCTACCGCGAGTTCTTGCTGCAGAGCCACGCCCCTGATGAACGCGAATACGCCGACGATACCGACCAGATCCGTGAAGTGCTGATCCATGAGAACTATCTGTCGCAGAAGGACATCGATATCTGCCTTGCTTTTGACCTTGCGAGCCTCGCGCAGCAGCCAGAAATCAACGGCATCCGCACGCTGCACGAGATGTTGCAATCAGAGTACGGCGCGTCATAACAACCGATTGCAGCGAACGTCGCTACATGCCGCTGCTGAACCGTGGCGTTGCTACACCCGAAAGATGGCGCACTTGACGCATCCTTCTTGGTATAACCATGCTCCGGTCTGTTCAGAATTCTTGAGCATGTGGCATCAATGAACGGTAAATATTTCAGGCGCTGAAAAGTCGGCGCTGGTGACACGGCGATAATCAATCAACCCGCCGCAGCTTCTATGCCGCTGCGGTGATGGATTTGGAAACCACCTCATTCTCTAATCAGCCAACCCCATGTACGAACCTAAATCCCACCCGCTGCTTCCCCGCAGGCAATTTGCGCAACGCGTATTGCGCCATGCCGCCGTGGCGCTGGCCCTGCTGCTGTTCTCACTCGCGCTCGGCATGGCGAGCTACATGGCTTTCGAGAACCTTCCTTGGCGGGATGCCTTCTTGAATGCCGCAATGCTGATGGGTGGCATGGGGCCGGTTGATGCGCCTCACACGGATGGCGGAAAAGTGTTTGCCGGGCTGTATGCACTCTACGCCGGCTTGCTGTTCCTGATCATCGCGGGCATCGTGCTCACGCCGATTGTGCATCGGGTGATACATCGGTTTCACTGGGAAGAGGACAAGTAGGCGATACATTTGCCATTACGCGCCGTATCGCCAACGCCGACTTTTTCTGAGCGCTGACCTCATTCAACGCGAACATCTACCGCACAGGCTATAGTTGCGCATCGGGTTTTCTGTCAGCCAACCATGAATCGCTCAAAACTGCCAAGAAGCATCATCGCCCTCGGGCTGGTCAGCCTGTTTATGGATGTCTCTTCCGAGATGATCCACAGCCTGTTGCCGGTGTTCCTGGTCACCGTGCTGGGCGCGAGCGCCTTGTCGGTCGGCTTTATCGAGGGCATCGCTGAGGCCACGGCATCCATCGCCAAGGTTTTTTCCGGTGTGATTTCAGACTGGATGGGACGCCGAAAACCGCTGGTGCTGCTCGGCTATGGCTTGGCGGCGCTGACCAAGCCGCTGTTTCCGCTGGCGCAGGGTGTCGGCGCGGTATTCACGGCGCGGTTTATCGACCGCATCGGCAAGGGCATCCGTGGCGCGCCGCGCGATGCGCTGATTGCCGACATCACGCCGCCGGAAGTTCGCGGCGCGGCGTATGGCTTGCGCCAGGCGCTGGATACGGTGGGCGGCTTTGCCGGGCCGCTGCTGGCGATGGCGCTGATGGCGGCGACGCAGGATAACTTTCGCCTGGTGTTCTGGGTGGCGGTGATACCGGCAGTTATCTGCGTGCTGCTGATTATTTTCGGCGTTGAAGAACCGGAGGCGAATCGTTCAACAGCGCGCCCAGCGGCGCAATTACGCTCGCCGCTCCACCGTGAAAATTTGCGCCGTTTTGATCACCGCTTCTGGTGGCTGGTGGCGTTCGCGGCCGTGCTCACCTGTGCCCGGTTTTCCGAGGCTTTTCTGCTGCTGCGTGCCGAAAATGTCGGCTTGGCAGTGACCTGGGTGCCATTGATCCTGATCGTGTTGAATGTCATGTATGCGCTCAGCGCTTATCCGTTCGGCAAATTTTCCGATAATGGCGGACGGCGCCGTTTGCTGATCTGGGGCATAGGCTTTCTGATTGCCTCTGACCTGGTGCTGGCGCTGGCGGGCAACATCTGGCTGGTGGGCCTGGGCGCCGCCCTCTGGGGCTTGCACATGGGCGCAACGCAAGGTCTGCTTGCCGTACTGGTGGCAGCCGCCGCACCAGCTGATTTGCGCGGCACGGCGTTTGGCGTGTTCAATCTGGTCAGCGGCCTGGCGCTGCTCGCCGCGAGCGTACTGGCCGGCAGCTTGTGGGCAGCCTTCGGCCCGGCGATGACGTTTTATGTAGGGGCAGGCATCGCAGGTGTATCCTTGTTTGGCTTACTCATCAAAAAATAAAATCTGTTTTAAGTTTTCCAACAGGAGGATTGAGACATGAACAAAATGCAGGGCAAGGTAGTGCTGATTACGGGTGGCGCGATGGGCATGGGGCAGGCACATGCCCATGTTTTTGCCAGCGAAGGTGCGCAAGTTGTGCTCACTGATGTCAATGAAACGAAAGGCCGCGAAACTGCCGCAGCAGTCAAGCAAAGCAGTGGCAGCGCCTTGTTTTTACGTCATGATGTGACCAGCGCGAGCGATTGGCAAGCCGTTGTTGCAGAATGCATCAACCGGTTTGGCAAAGTGGATGTGCTTGTCAACAATGCAGGCATTTTTATTCCTGGCGCCCTCGAGGATACCTCGGATGAAACATGGGATCGCATCATGAACATCAATGCAAAAGGCACATTTCTAGGCTGCAAACATGTATTGCCCGCCATGCAGAAAACCCAGGGTGGGGCGATTGTCAATATTTCGTCTATTTACGGATTGGTTGGCGCCCCTGGCGCGGCAGTTTACGAAGCCAGCAAGGGTGCTGTGCGTCTGCTGACCAAGGCCGCTGCGGCAGATTTTGCCAAATTCAACATTCGTGTGAATTCAATACATCCAGGCGTTATCGCCACTGAGATGACTCGCACGATGCTGCAAACGGATGAATCAACACACGCCGCGTTGGGACCTACGCTGCTGGCTCGTCCTGGCCAAGCGCAAGAAGTCTCTAAAGCAGTCCTTTTTCTGGCCTCGGATGATGCTTCATACATGACAGGCTCAGAAATGGTGGTTGATGGCGGCTATTCATCACAATGACGACTAATGCCCTATAAGGCTCAAACAAGTCACCCACTAGATTGAAAAAGTCTAAGCCGCCACTTATTCGCTATTGCGCAGCAAGAATCGCTAAGCCAAACGACTTGGCGATTCAATTCAAGTCGTAGTAATACGACTTAACGGGTACCTTGGCAGCGGCGGTTTCCGCTTCGCTCTCTAATGAGCGGGATGGTTTATCCCACCACAAGGCACGGCCTGCGGTTTGCTCTTTGGCTTCTGCTGGATGCGCCTGCATCCAGTCACGCATAAATTGGGTAAATTCAGATTCATATTGCGCCATCGTGGACTCCTTTATGATGTTTGGGGTGAACATAACGCGCCAGGCGGAACACTTCCGGCACGCGCCGCAGGGCGCGCAGGATACGCGCCAAATGCACGCGATCCGTCGTCTGTACGGTGAAATACAAGATAGTGCTATCGCGATCGTTTTCCACGCTCACATCCAAAATGTTTGCGTTGCTCTCGGCGATTTCCTTGGCCAGCCGCGCCAGCAAACCGCGTGTATTTTTGACGATCACACGAATCGTGACCTCGAACAGTTGATCGGGTGCGACATCCCACGCCACATCCACCCAGTTGCCCCGCTCGCTTCTGAGTTTGGCAAGCACGGGGCAATCGTGCGTGTGCACCACCAAGCCCTGGGCTTTGCGAATCAGCCCGACGATCGGGTCACCCGGAATAGGACAACAACATTTACCCAGTTGCACGGCAATGCCTTCCGTGCCGTGGATCAGGATGGATTGCCGCGCACGACGGCTCTTGGCTGTCAAATCAGCCGGCAGGACTTCCAGCCCTTCGGCCAGGCGACGCGCCACAATCGCGGGCAGGCGCTTGCCCAAGCCAAGATCCGAGAGCACCGCACGCTTGGAGCGCACGCCCGATTCCTTCTTGAAGCGATCCCAGGCAGCGGGCAAAATTTTGACTGCGGCAATCCCCATCTCATGCAGCGCATGGGTGAGCAGCCGCTCGCCCAGGGCCACGGACTCTTCGTTTTGTTGCGTTTTCAAAAAATGCCTGATCCTGAACCGTGCGCGCGCACTTTTCACATAGCTTAGCCACGCCGGATTAGGCGCGGCGTGCGGGGCGGTAATGATCTCGACACGATCCCCATTTTTAAGCTCTGTGCGCAAGGGAGAGGTTTCAAAGTTGATGCGGCAAGCCACGCACCGATCGCCAATGTCGGTGTGCACTGCGTAAGCAAAATCCACCGCAGTCGCCCCGCTGGGTAAAACAAAAATCTTCCCCTTGGGGCTGAAGACATAGACTTCGCCGGGGAAAAGATCAATCTTTACGTGCTCAAGAAACTCAGACGCCGTGCCTGAATCCGACTGCAATTCGATGAGCGACTGCAACCACTGGTGGGTCTTTTGTTGCAGTTGGCTGATCTCGTGCTCTTCTTTGTATAGCCAGTGAGAAGCCACGCCGGCTTCGGCTACATTGTGCATTTCTGTCGTGCGAATCTGGATCTCAACGGGTGTGCCAAATGGGCCAATCAGCGTGGTGTGCAGCGATTGATAACCGTTGGCCTTGGGAATTGCAATGTAATCCTTGAACTTTCCCGGTACGGGCGGATAGAGCGCATGCAACACACCCAGCGCCAAATAGCAGCTCGGGCGGTCTTTGACCACCACCCGAAAGCCGTAAATATCCAACACCTGCGAAAAGCTCAGATGCTTTTCGCGCATCTTGCGATAAATGCCATACAAATGCTTTTCACGCCCCATCACCAGCGCTTCGATACCATGGCTGGGCAAGGTCGAGCCTATGGCATCGAGAATTTTGCCCACCACTTCACGCCGGTTGCCACGCGCTTTTTTGACGGCTTTTTCAAGCACCCGATAGCGCATTGGCTGGCCGTTCGAGAAAGCCAGCTCCTGCAGCTCGCGATACATGGCGTTAAGCCCCAGGCGGTTGGCAATGGGGGCATAAATATCCAGGGTTTCTCTTGCGATGCGCCGCCGTTTATCGGGTCGCATCACGCCTAAGGTCTGCATGTTATGGCGACGATCAGCGAGCTTGATCAGAATCACGCGCACATCGCGCGCCATGGCGAGCAGCATTTTGCGGAAGTTATCCGCTTGCGCCTCCTCAAAGCTTTGATGCTCGATGCGGTCGATTTTGGACACGCCATCGACCAGTTCAGCCACGCTTTTGCCAAACCGCTCGGCTAATTGCACTTTGGTCACGCCCGTATCTTCCATCACATCGTGCAACAAGGCAGCGCACAAGGCTTGGGCATCCATATGCCACTCAGCCAAACCGGCAGCCACAGCCAGCGGATGGGAAATGTAAGGCTCACCACTCATGCGCATCTGACCGCTGTGGGCAGCTTGCGAAAAGGCGTAGGCTTCAGCGACTAGCGCTAAATCTTCCGCACTCAAATACGTCGCCAAACGCGCATTAAGCTCGGCTAAATTGAGCGAAAGCTTGGTCATGGCATGCGCTACGGGCAATGCACCGGGATGAGACGGGTCAGGGGAATGTGAAGAATGCGGCGAAGCGGGTTCGAGGACTTGCGCATCAGCCGCAAGCGAGGAGTCCATGGTGGGGAGGGAATCCGCAGAAACAAAACCCAGCGTCTGATCGGATTGAGAATGTGTTGGCTCAGACTGTGCAGGCTCCGATGGGCCTAAAAGATGAGAGGCCAGGTTTGGCGCAGGAGGCGGAGTGTTCATCGACGCTTTGCCTCCTTGACATGATGCGCAGGGAATTCAGGCGATCAAGCGGTTTGCGGGCGGTTCAAAATTTCCACGCCCACTTTGCCTGCGGCGATTTCGCGCAAGGCGAGCACCGCCGGTTTATCGTTATCCGCCTCCACTTGCGGCGTGCTGCCCATGGCCAGCTGACGCGCGCGATAAGCAGCGGCCAAGGTGAGATCGAAACGGTTAGGGATTTTATTGATGCAATCGTCGATGGTGACACGAGCCATGAGGTTTAGTCCTGTTGAATGAAACGGAATATTTCGGGATGACGAGCCAGCTGGCGCTTGACTCGCAAACGTGAGGCTTGCACTGCGGCCATAAGCTCGCCTTGTGCCACCGCCAAGTCATGGTTGATTATAACAAAGTCAAACTCGACCACATGACTCATTTCGTCTCGCGCCACGGCCAGACGACGCGCAATGACTTCAGGCGTATCCGTTGCACGCCCCTGCAAGCGGCGTTGCAGTTCCTCCATGGAGGGCGGCAAAATAAAAATCCCCACTGCCTCAATGAACTCACGCCTCACTTGCTCGGCACCCTGCCAGTCGATTTCCAGCAACATGTCCGTGCCGGAAGCCATCTGCGCCTCCAGCCAGGCGCGCGAAGTACCGTAGTAATTGCCATGCACATGCGCCCATTCAACAAACTCGCCCCGGCTGCGCATACCGGAAAAAGTCGCCAAATCAATAAAATGATAGTCATGCCCATCCCCTTCGCCTGGCCGTGGCGCGCGCGTAGTGTAGGAAACAGAGCGCCGCACCTGGGCATCAGCTGCCAACAAGCCATTCACCAGCGTGGTTTTACCCGCCCCCGACGGGGCTGAAACAATAAACAAGGTGCCTATGGTCATCAATCAAATCATCCGTTTGTCAAGACCCGCCCACAAGAACCTGCAAGGATTTGTTGAACGGGAAATATCCTCAATGCCACAGTTTAAAACAAACCCTTGCGTAGCAACCAGACCGGCCTGCAGACCCATATAAAGTCATCAGGCATTCGATCGTTGCCAACCCATGCGGCAAAATGGAATAAACTCGAAAGATCGTGCACTTAAATCGACCACTCACAGAGGCTCGCGCCAAGCACTGCGCCCGGCTGTTATTTTTGCTGGGCTGCTTAGCTGTGTTCATGCACCTTTGGGCAGGTACGCGCCTGATGGTGATGCAACCCGCCAAACTCACGGATCAAGGTGCGTTTTTTGGCGAAATCTGTACCGTCCTGGGCGGCAACTCAGGGATCAATAAAAGCCCATTAAACAAAACGTCGGCAGGGTTTCAGGCCTCTTCCTACGAAACCGCTAACCCAAATGCCAACACACCGGCAAACCATGACAGCCCCAGCAGCGGACACGACTGCTGCTCTCTGTGTGGTGCGAGCAGTCCCATCCTGCTCACTTTGGTGCCTGCCGCCGTTCCACCAGCGCCGACTTTTCAGCTCAGCCGCATCACCGCGCCTAAAGCGCCCGCTGCCCGGCCTTTCGCCTGGATAGCCCCCCCATCCCGCGCCCCACCTGTGGTTTGAAAATTCCTTAAGCATCGTTTGCCGCTTGCCTGTCACACGTTTCAGGCAGCACAGCCATCCCTTGCCAGCCACAGCGCATCTATCTTGTTAAACCAAGGCAAATGCGCAAATGGCCGTTGATATTTCAAACTTATTCAGGAGCTTTATATGTCCGCTTTTTATTCCATGCGCGCCACGCTCGCGCTGCTCATCAGTTTTGTCAGTCTTATTTCTTTTCCTGCCCTGGCTGAAGTCACCGTTACCAATGCCTGGGTACGCCCCACGGTCGCACAGCAAAAAGCCACTGGCGGCTTTATGACGCTCACCTCATCAACCAATATGCATCTGGTCGGGGTCAGCTCACCCATCGCCCAAAGCGCTGAAGTGCATGAAATGTCGATGGAAAACGACATCATGAAAATGCGCGCCATCCCCAGACTGCCTTTGCCTGCGGGCAAAACGGTGGAACTCAAACCCGGCGGTTTTCACGTCATGCTCTTTGGGCTCAAGCGGCAGATCAAGGCGGGCGACACCATAGCGTTGACCTTAACCTTCGAGGATGGGCAACAGCAGCACACAGAATTGCGCGTCAACGCCATCGCCAAGCCAGCCAACTAAAAGGGGCAACAATCATGGTGACCCATCCCTATCGCTTTGCATCGCGAGAACTCCGTACATTCAAACGCGGTGAGCTTATCCATTTAGCCCATGGTAAAGGTGCACTCTGGTGCATTCTCAAAGGATCCGTACGGCTTGACCTGCAAACGGCAGATGACACGACATTCGCCAGCATTGTCCTGCCTGGCGATATTCTTGGCATTGAAATGCTCGGTCTTGGCCATTACGGCTTTACTGCCCGTGCGCTCACACCTTGCACACTCAGCCTGAAGGATCCAGCAGGCATTGACCCTTTAGCGCAAATGGCCGCCGCAACCAACCGCGCAGCGCAAGCCATTACCTTGCGTGAAGGGTCCGCAGTTGAGCGCATTCAACGCTTGGCAAACATGCTCACCAGCGAAGGCAAAAAACCCTTTGCCAAGAAGCGCAACGCCCTGCCGCGGCTTGCGGATATTGCCGAAATCACTTGCCTGACAGTGGAAACCGTCTCCCGCACAACAGCGATATTAGGCGACATCAGTGGCTTGCCGCACCAAACTTACCGGCTCAAACGCTCCCTGCATGCCGCCGCCCACCCGCTGGCCCACGCTATGCGGCACCCGCTTGCTGCATAAACCCAGCCTTTAACTTTCGGAAAACATGATGAATAAAAAAAACCACTTTTTCAGCCCCCAAAAACTCAGCCTGGCAATAGCGAGCGCTCTGGTCTCCATGGCTGCCATAGCGAACGACAACAATCCCGAGCCCATTCTTGTGCAAGCCACAAAACCAGCTGCCAACACCCCTTTTAGCACTGCTGTAACACCTGCGGACATAGCCGCTCAACGCGCCGCCACCAGCGATACGGCCAGCCTGCTGCGCGATATTCCAGGCGTCAGCCTGTATGGCGCAGGCGGCGTATCCAGCCTGCCGGCGATTCACGGCCTGGCGGATGACCGCCTGCGCATCAAGGTCGATGGCATGGATTTGCTTTCCTCCTGCCCCAACCACATGAACTCGCCGCTATCCTATCTTGACCCGAGCCAGGTTGAAACACTCAAGGTCTATGCCGGCATCACCCCGGTGAGTGTGGGCGGCGACAGCATTGGCGGCACCCTCATTGCCGAAACCGCCGCGCCGGAATTCGCCGCACCGGGGCAAGGCCATCTGCTCAAAGGCCAGGTCGGCGCCTTTTACCGCAGCAACAACAACGCGCGCGGCGGCAATCTCACCGCGACTTATGCCACGGAGATGCTCAACATCACCTACAGCGGCGCCACCACCCAGGCCGACAACTACACCGCCGGTGGCGACTTCAAAACCACCACCGCCACCGGCCGCCCGGGCCACACGCTGCCGCTCGACGAAGTCGGCTCAACCGCCTACAAAGCCAACAACCATGCGCTCAACCTGGCGCTGAAAAACGACAACCACCTGTTTGAAGCCAGGTTCAGCTTTCAGGATATTCCGTACGAACTCTACCCCAACCAGCGCATGGACATGCTGGACAACACCGCGCATCGCATCAACCTGCATTACCTTGGCGAATTCGGCTGGGGCTCGCTGGACGCCCGTGCGTACCATGAAACCGTGAGACACCACATGGACTTCGGCGCCGACAAGCAATTCGTGTATGGCGCAGCTCCCGGCGTCGTGGCGCCGGGCATGCCGATGGATACCGAGAGCAAGACGACCGGCGCCAGCGTCAAGGCCAGCATCAACCTGACCCAACAGGACACCCTGCGCATCGGCAGCGAATACCAGCATTACAAACTCAACGACTGGTGGCCGCCTTCTCCTGCCGTCCTGCCAGGCGGTTTCACTTATGGCGGAATGGCGCCGGACACGTTCTGGAACATCAACGATGGCCAGCGCGACCGCGCCGCGCTGTTCGGCGAATGGGCGTCACGCATCAACCCGGCATGGACGACCCTGCTCGGCGCACGCTACGAACGGGTGAAGACAGATGCCGGGCCGGTGCAGGGTTACAACACCATGATGGCAGGATATTCGGTTTCGGCGAACGCCTTCAACGCCCGCAGCCGCGAGCGTACCGACAACAACTGGGACGCAACCGCCTTAGCCCGCTATACGGCGGACGCCACCCGCACCGTCGAGTTCGGCTACGCGATGAAGACCCGTTCGCCGAATCTTTATGAGCGTTACGCCTGGTCGCGGAACGGCATGGCGCTGGAAATGAACAATTTCGTGGGCGACGGCAACGGTTATCTCGGCGATCCAGACCTGAAACCGGAAAAAGCGCACACGCTCTCCGCCACCTTCGACTGGCATGCGCCCGACCGCGCCTGGGAATTCAAGGCGACACCGTACTACACCCATGTCACGGATTACATTGATGCGCAGCGCTGCCAGGGGAGCGGCATGATGATGAATGCGCTCTGCGGCGGCGTGGCCAACAACACCGCCGTCAACAAGTTCGTGCATCTCCAGTACGCCAACCAGTCGGCCCGCCTCTATGGCATTGACCTCTCCGGCCACATGCCGCTCGGCAAAACCGGCGCGGGCGATCTTGGCCTGAAAGGCCTGCTCAATTACACCAACGGCGAGAACCGCGACACCGGCGACGACCTGTACAACATCATGCCGCTCAACGCCAGGCTCACGCTGACACAAAAGCGGGGTGGCTGGGACAACGGCGTCGAACTGGTGATGGTCAAGGCCAAGAACAATATCTCCGACGTGCGCAACGAAATCAAGACGCCAGGTTACGGTCTGGTCAACCTGCGCGGCAGTTACACCTGGAAGCAGGCGCGTGTCGATTTCGGCGTAGAAAACCTGTTCGACAAGCGCTATTACCTGCCGACCGGCGGCGCCTATACCGGCCAGGGTATGACCATGAGCTTCAACGCGATCCCCTGGGGCATCGCCGTGCCCGGCATGGGGCGCTCGCTCTACACCGGCTTGTCGTATGCGTTTTAGCGTGAAATACGTGGGCAAGCGCGCTGTGTAATAACCGAGCGAAGCAAGCCAGAAAGAAGCCTCCCCGCGAGGGGGCGCGGCGGGAATGCGCGGCGCCCCCTCGCGCCGCCGCAGTCGGCTGGCGGTGCAAAGCCAGCCGTGGGCCGCGTAGCGGATGGGCGGGGCGGGTCTATTTGCCGCTTTTATCGTGTTTCATCATCAGCGGGCGGCCTCCCTGACCATGAGCGTTAGATCAGGTAGCGCCTGAAGCGGGCTATGGAATCGTCACCCGCCGTATCGCCAGCGCAAAAAAGTCGGCGCTGGCGATACGGCATCCAACAGGCCAGGCTATCGCCCTTAAGCCGCTTCCTCATCATTCGCTTCACCCCCGTATGCAACCGCAAGCCAGCGCGCAAACACAGAACGCATCCATTGCAAGAAGCCCCCCATCGCCGGGCTTAGCGGGTGCCAGGCGGTGTATTTAGGCGGTGTACTTAGGCGGTGTATTTCACTGTATCCACCATGCTCAAAGGGTTTTGAATTAAAGTTTATACTCATCTCAGCCGTTAAATAGACGTTGCCCCACGAGGACGGAAGGACACCATGAAATATAACCACACCAAAGTAGAAAGCGCTGAGTATCTGCGTTTGGCGCTACCGCACATGAGCAAGCATGATGCGCCGCTCAATCCCATCAGTTACGCGGTCTGGTATGAATACGTGTCCGGCATGAATCATGCGCTTAAAGTAGCAATCGATACTTTACTGGTGCGTAACATGCCCTTGACGACGGATGATATTCAATCACTGTTCAATCGCCACATCGCCGACATTGATAGCGATACGGTAGCGGCGATTAGCGAGCAGTTTCAACGCATTCTTGGCGGCATCAGCACCTCCACAGGCGAAGCCGCCAAGGAAGCCGATCAATTTGGCAAAACCCTGCTGGATATCGAAAAGAACAGCGCCCTGCCAGGTGCTACGATTGACCTCAAGACGCTCATCAAAAGTACCCAAGCCATGCACGCAGCTACGGTTGCCTTACAAACGAAACTCACGGAAAGCCAAAGTGAAATTGCGGCCCTGCGCGAGGAAGTGAGCCGCGCAAGAGATGCTTCCATGATGGATGCGCTCACGGGCCTGAATAATCGGCGCAGCTTTGATCAGTCGCTGGCAAAATGCCTGGCTGAGATAAAAAATGAAAAAAATGATCCAGACAAGCTCCCATGCCTTTTGATGTGCGACATTGACCACTTCAAACTGGTCAATGACTCCTACGGTCACTTATTTGGCGACCGGGTCATCCGTGCCGTCGCGAATGTGCTCACTGCCAATGTCAAGGGCCAGGATACGGCGGCACGTTATGGTGGCGAGGAATTTGTCGTTCTGCTACCCGATACCCCGCTGGAAGGCGCACATGTCCTGGCTGAAAAGATCCGTCGAACGATCGAGCTGGGACGCATTAAAAAAGGCGGCAATGAAGACGCCACCACGAAAGTCACCATTTCCCTGGGCGTTGCTCGTTATATGCCGGATGAAACAGTCAGTTCGTTTATCGAACGGACCGACAAGGCTTTGTATAAAGCCAAACGTGCAGGGCGGAACCAGGTTTGCCTGGCCACTTAATCAGACGCTCAACTGGGAATGCAACCTTCCCTTGGAAATAAAAAAGCACCGCAAACGGTGCTTTTTTATTTCCTCCCCAGTCGTTATGCCCTGCTTAGAAACGCCAACAAACGGGCCACAACATCCAATCGCGGCTAAAACCGGAGGTGGGGAAAACAAAACAACCGAGCAGGCAACTTAGCCAAAGAAACGATTCTCCGGCCGCTGCAAACCCAGATTCTCACGCAGGGTCTTGCCCTCGTACTCAGTACGAAACAATCCTCGCCGCTGCAGTTCAGGAATGACCTGCGTGACAAAATCATCCAGCCCTTCCGGCACATAAGGGAACATGATGTTAAAGCCATCGCAGGCGGAAGACTCGAACCATTCTTCCATCTGGTCGGCAATCATCGTCGGCGTGCCTATCATCTCCAGCGTACCAAATGCGCCGCCGATATATTGCGCCAACTCGCGCACGGTATAATTTTCATCACGACTCAAGGCGACCAGTTTTTCACGTGCGGTATGGCTGCCATTGGTGGGTGGCAGGTCACTGGGCAACGGTTTATCCAGATCAAAGCCCGAAATATCACAGCCGAGCTGTCCCGTCAGTGAGGCAAAGCCACTTTCGGGATACACCAAACTATCCAGATGGCGTTTTTTAGCGCGCGCCTCGGCCAGGGTGTCCCCCACCATCACAAAGGCACCAGGCAGAATTTTCATCTGCGCAGGATCACGCCCACAAGCCACCATGCGCGCTTTCACATCCTGGTAATACTGTTGCGCAACATCCAGCTTGTTCAACCCGGAAAACACCACCTCAGCCGTTTCTGCGGCGAGCTGGCGACCCGCTTCAGATTGCCCTGCCTGCACAATGACTGCATGCCCCTGTATGGGGCGCGCCACATTCAAGGGGCCGCGGACGGAAAAATACTTGCCTTTGTGGTCAAGCACATGCAGTTTTTCCGGATCGAAATAAACACCGCTTGCCTGGTCGCGAATGAAGGCATCATCCGCCCAGCTATCCCATAAGCCGGTCACCACATCATAAAACTCGCGCGCCCGAACATAGCGCTCATCGTGCTCCATGTGCTGCTCCAAGCTGAAGTTCAGTGCTTCTTTAGGATTGGTGGAAGTCACCACATTCCAGCCAGCACGGCCATGGCTGATGTGATCCAGCGAGGCAAACTTGCGCGCCACATGATAAGGCTCGTTATAAGTGGTCGAAGCAGTCGCCACCAGACCAATATGCTCGGTGACCATCGCCAAGGCAGGCAACAAGGTGAGCGGATCAAACGAGGTGACGGTGGCACTGCGCTTTAACGCCTCCGTCGGCATATTCATCACAGCCAAATGATCGGCCATGAAAAACATATCGAACTTGCCGCGTTCCAAGGTCTGGATAAAGCGTGTGAGGTGCTGGATATTGAAGTTTGCATCCGGCAAAGCCCCCGGATAACGCCAGGCTGCCGTATGAATCGTCACTGGGCGCATAAACGCACCTAAGCGAAGTTTGCGAAATTTGCCGTCTCCTGCCATTTGTCATCTCCTCGGGAATAGTCTTGATACGTTATTTACTCTAGGTTCTGCACCTGTTCACGCATTTGTTCTATCAGCAATTTTAACTCTAACGCAATAGCCGTCACTTGGCCTGAAACAGATTTGGATGCCAGGGTGTTGGCTTCGCGATTCAGTTCCTGCGTGATGAAGTCCAGGCGCTTGCCTGCGGCACCACCTTTTTCCAACACGCGATCCACTTCATCCAGATGCGTCTTCAAGCGCGCAATCTCTTCTGCCACATCAACTTTCGCGGCAAACACACCCACTTCCTGGCGGATTCTGTCTTCATCCAGATTAGCGACCGCTTCACGCAACTTGGCCGACAAGCGCTCCTGGTAGGCAAGAATGGCCGCTGGCAATAAAGGCTCAGTTGTGGCGACATGCGCACGCATCAGGGTTGTGCGCTCCTTTAACGCCAGGGCGAGCTTGGCGCCTTCGCGCTCGCGGCTGGCCACAAACTCACCCATTAATTGAGCAAACAAGGCCATGGCCACACTCTGCAATTCGTCCGCTGGCACGGACTCTTCCGCCAGCACACCCGGCCAGCGCAAAACCTCGGCCACGCTCAGCGACTTGGCATCGGGAAAAACCTGTTTAACCACCGTTTCCATTTTGCTTAGCTCAACGAGCACGCCAGCATTCGGTGCGCACTCGCACGGGGCTGTGTTTGCGGCAATGCCTGGCACAGCATTTTGCTGGGCATTATTGGCACTGCTGGCATGCGCTGCAGGCTGGGCTAAAAGATACGCCCGGCACTCCACCTTGCCGCGGCTAATCCGCTCACTGATTTTCTCTCGTAGCGGCATTTCCAAAAAGCGCAGCTCTTCACCCAAACGAAACGTGATATCAAGATACCGCGAGTTCACACTTTTAATTTCAAGATTCAAAATGGCACTACCCAAATCACGGCTGGCTGCCGCATAACCTGTCATGCTATGTATCATGGATTTATTTAAATACTCTCTCGTTAAATTGCACTTGTTAAACTGCACATGCGCCATGGGTTATAGAGAAACGAGCGGTCCCGCTCTCTGACGCTGGTATCACTTTGGTATGACTGTGGTATCGCCGTGGTATATAACAGCCTGCCTTCAGAAAAAGCTCACCGATCCGCTGCACTGATTGAAAACCACACTCAAAGCCATAGTATAGTCACTCAGCCTATTCTCACCTCTTCATGCCTCCCCCACTCAACCAAGCCCTGCCCAGCGGCCAGATGCTGGAAAACTATCGCATCGACCGGCAAATTTCAGCGGGCGGATTTTCCATTGTTTACCTCGCCCATGATGAAAATGGGCAGCCCTGGGCAATCAAGGAATACATCCCGCAAAGCCTTGCTGTGCGCAGCGAAGGTGGGATTGATCTGAATATTCCAGCAGAGCATCAGGCAGAGTTTCAGCGCGGCCTGAATTATTTTTTTGAAGAAGCACGCGTGCTCAGTGGCGTCAATCACGCCCATATCATTCGCGTCGTAAATTTTTTTCGCGCCAATGGCACAGCTTACATGGTCATGCCCCTGGAGCGGGGACGCGCCATGCAGGAGCATATCCGCCAGCACCGTGGCTCTTTGAGTGAAGAGTTCATCATCACCGTGTTTACAAAATTGCTCGACGGTATCAGTGAAGTGCATAGCAGCGGCCTCTTGCACCTGGATCTCAAACCCGCCAATATCTGGCTGAGGGCTGACTTGGCGCCTGTCGTGCTGGATTTTGGCGCAGCGCGCTTTGCCGTGGATATTGGCCCGGCTCTGCCGCGCGCCATGTATACACCAGGCTTTGCTGCGCCCGAGCAGTATCACGGCAACTACACGCTGGGTCCCTGGACCGACATATACGCCATTGGCGCCTGCATGTACGCCGCCATGACCAAAGCCGCGCCGCCTGCAGCGGACGCGCGCTTGCAAGCGGATGATTTGCAACCCGCTCGCCAACGTTTGGGCCATTTGTATTCCCCACGGCTGTTGATCGCCATTGACGAATGCTTGCGCCTCTCGCCCAGCCTGCGCCCGCAAAGTGCGCGCGCCTTGCAAACCAAAATCGCCAGCGCAGGCAGTTCCGGCTGGCCTGCCTGGCTGCGAAAATTCCGTCATCAATTTTTAAGCTTGCAACATTAGTGGCCGCACTGGATCCTTGCCTTGATGGCCTTGAAAATTTTGCCCTACCCGTTTTGCCCTACCCGTTTTGCACGACCCGATTTCTACGACTCGACTTTCTACAAATCACGCCACCATGACCCAAACCACCTCAGCCACCGCACGCATGACACGCACGCCGGATCAATTACGGCCATTGAAAATTACCCGCAACTACACCTGCCACGCCGAAGGCAGCGTACTGGTTGAATTTGGCAACACCAAGGTGCTATGCACCGCCAGCGTGGAAGAATCCGTGCCGCCCTTTATGCGCGGCAAGGGTACGGGATGGGTCACCGCCGAATATGGCATGCTGCCCCGCGCCACCCACACGCGCAGCGCGCGCGAAGCAGCCAAGGGCAAGCAGTCCGGCCGCACCCAGGAGATTCAGCGCCTGATTGGCCGCAGTCTGCGCGCCGTGGTTGATTTAGCCGCCTTGGGCGAGCGCCAGATCACGCTCGATTGTGATGTTCTGCAGGCCGATGGCGGCACACGCTGCGCCTCTATCACCGGCGCTTCTGTGGCGCTCCATGACGCGCTCAACACACTGGTCGCCAGTGGCAAACTAACAGCCAATCCGCTGCGCGAGCTGGTCGCCGCCGTCTCGGTGGGCATCGTCGACGGCGAGCCGCGACTCGATCTGGACTACCCTGAAGACTCGGCGTGCGACACCGACATGAATGTCGTGATGACAGCCAGTGGTGGCTTGATAGAAGTGCAAGGCACAGCCGAAGGCGCGCCCTTTTCGCGTACTGAGCTGGATATTTTGCTGACACTGGCAACGCAAGGCATTAACGATATTATTCGTGCGCAAAGTGCCGCACTGGATATTTGAACGCTACTAAATGTCAATATCCATGACAATGACCTGAAAGTTATCTCCCATGCAGAAAATCATCCTTGCCTCAAATAACGCCGGCAAACTGCGCGAGTTTTCCCAGTTGTTCGCCCCGCTGAACATTGAGCTCTTACCGCAAAAAAACTTTGCCGTGCCCGAAGCGGAAGAGCCACATGCGACCTTTATCGAGAACGCGCTGGTCAAAGCGCGCCATGCCGCACGCCTCACCGGCCTGCCTGCATTAGCCGACGATTCTGGCCTGGTTGTGCCTGCCTTGGGTGGCGCGCCGGGCGTGCAATCGGCGCGCTATGCAGGTGAGCCCAAAGATGATCTGCGCAATAATCAAAAACTCATTGCCGCACTCAACAACATCGCCGACCGCCGCGCGCATTATGTGGCCGTGCTGGTGCTGGTGCGCCATGCCGACGACCCGCAACCGCTGATCGGCGAAGGCGAATGGCAGGGCGAGCTCATCACCTCCCCGCGCGGCACAGCAGGCTTTGGCTACGATCCACACTTTTTGATTCCCGAGCTGCAATTAACCGCCGCCGAACTCGCCAGCGACGAAAAAAACCGTCGCTCGCATCGCGCCCAAGCACTGGCACAGTTAATCGGCAAACTCGCCCACGTTGCATCTTATGCCCTCTGAACGCCGCATCATTCCAATTAAAACTACCACGCGCGATGACCAGATTCACGCCGTCTCGCCATCGCCGACTTTTGAAAACAACGCCACCCTGACTGGCCTTGCCGCCCCGCCGCCGCTGGCCCTCTATGTGCACTGGCCGTGGTGCGTCAAAAAATGCCCGTATTGCGACTTCAACTCGCACGAAGCCAAAGCCGAGGTAGATGAAGCCGCCTATCTCGCCGCCTTGATCGCAGATTTGGAAGCCGCCTTGCCCCACATCTGGAATCGTCCCATCATCAGCATTTTCATCGGCGGCGGCACGCCGAGTCTCATGAGCGCGGCCACGGCAGATGCCTTGCTCAATGCCATCCGCATGCGCCTGCCAGTCCAGCCGACGGCGGAAATCACCCTGGAAGCCAACCCCGGCACCGCAGAAGCCGCCAAGTTCAAGGCCTTTCGCGCAGCCGGAGTGAATCGCATTTCCTTGGGTATACAAAGTTTTGCCGATGAAAAACTCACCGCGCTCGGCCGCATTCACACGGGCCACGAAGCGCGCCAAGCGATTGACCTTGCCCTCACACATGTTGACCGCGTGAATCTCGACCTCATGTACGCCCTGCCACAACAAAGCTTGGCCGAGGCAGAACACGACATTGATACCGCGATTGCCACCGGGGTGAGCCATCTCTCCGCCTATCACTTGACGCTGGAACCCAACACGCCGTTTCACCATGCGCCGCCGCCCTTGCCGGATGACGACCTGTCTGCCGACATGCAGGAAATGATCGAGGCCAAATTAGCTACCGCAGGTTTTTTGCATTACGAGACCTCCGCCTTTGCCAAAGCGGGCGAGCAATGCCGACATAACCTCAACTACTGGACGTTTGGCGATTATCTGGGCATCGGCGCGGGCGCGCATTCCAAACTATCGGACCACGCCGGCATCTGGCGCGAAGCGCGGCATCGCCACCCGCGCGCCTACTTGCAAGCGATGGGCCATCATGGATTCGTCAGCCACAAACAATCCATCGCCATAGCCGACCTGCCCGGCGAATTCATGATGAATGCGTTGCGTTTAACGGCGGGCTTTGCCTCGCGCCTGTTTGCCGAACGCACAGGCTTATCCATTGCCAGCATAGAAAAGTCGGCGCTGGCAGCACGGCGCGACGGGCTGATTGAAGTGAAGGACGGCAATATCATGCCCACCCTGCAAGGTCAGCGTTTTTTGAATCAGCTAGTCGGGCGGTTTTTGGCGGAATAACGGGTGGGCCTGCCAGTATCCGGCGGACAGTTCCCGGCAGGGGTTTACAACCAGCCCATACGCCGGAAGCGATAGTACAAAACCGAGCAGGCAGTAAAAATACTCGTTAAGGCGAGCGGGTAGCCATAAGCCCACTCCAGCTCCGGCATGACTTTGAAATTCATGCCCCAGATGCCAGCAAAAGCCGTGGCTACCGCGAAAATCCCCGCCCAGGCGGCCAGGCGCTTGCCCACTTCACTCTGGTCGATCGCCACTGACGACAAGCTCACCTGGATTGCTGTTCCTATCGTATCGCGCACGCCATCCAGCGTCGCGTTAATGCGCGTCAAGTGGTCATACACATCGCGAAAATAATCCCGGCTATTCGCGCACACCGGTGGCACGCGGCCGCTAGTAAGCTTGCCCACGGCCTCCATCAAGGGCGTGACGGCATGCTTTAACAGCAGGGATTTGCGTTTGGCTTCATACAACCGCTCAATATTCGAGCGCGCTGAGCCTTTGTTAAATATCGTTTCTTCAATCGCTTCCAGTTCGGACTCGACATGGTCAATGAACGGAAAGTACTGATCCACCACCGAATCCATCAAGGCATACAGCACAAAGCCCGCGCCCTGTTGCAACATCTCCGGTTCGCGCTCGCAGCGATCACGCACCCCCAACAACGCGCGATTGCTGCGGTTTCTTATCGACAAAATAAAATTTCGGCCAACAAAAATATCCAGCTCACCCACCGTGATATTGTCATCAGACCAATCCAGGGTTTGCACCACGGCAAACAGGCTCTCGCCGTACTCTTCAATTTTTGGCCGCTGATGGCCATTCCGCGCATCCTCAAGCGCCAAAGGATGCAAATCAAATTCCTCGCGCATCGTGTCCAACTCTGCAGGCGTGGCATCGCGCAATGCCACCCAAACAAAACAGCCTGGCTGGAGCAGATAATCGCTGATATGTTCAATCTTCACGTCAGCAAGTTTTTTCCCCTCGCGGTAGGCAACACAATTAAGCAGCATAGTCAGGCTCCTGCATTTATCAGCAATCAAGCAGCCAATGAAGACCCGGGAGACCCGCATTCATCGGCACACGTTATCATCATTCAAGCGGTTTTTCTCGGCATGAACGCACTACACTAAAACACGGATATGCAACCTCCCCGCATGTCGCCCGCCACATCATCTTTTCAAGGAGCAAGTCATGCGCCTCACATCCCACAGCCTCTGTTCAAGCGTGCTTCAAGCGATTTTCATCATCATACCCGCGGCATGGCCCACGCCTGCCAAAGCACAACCGGCAGGCAAAGGTGCAACCGCCACTGCCCCGGTTTTGTCTGGCGTGCCGGTGTTTGGCGCACCGGCCACATCCACGCGGCGCGCCCCGTTGGCTCCGCCGCCAATCAATGACGTCAGCCGCGCCTATGAGTTTCGCACACGTCTTTTGGGCGATCCGCAATGCCAGCGCTTTGCATCCGAATCGGACCGCATCTTTTTGGATAGCTCGCTGGATGATGCACAAAAGATCGAGCAATTAAAAGCGCTGGGCAACCAGGCGCAATCCAGCGGCTGCCTTGCGCCCTAAGTCCCCTGGTGACTTGTTGCTTGCGTCTTGAGTGCCGGGTCCCGGGCTTTTAAGCGTCGGGCAAACGCAACTCAAACAGCAACTCAAACAGCACCTCAAGCAAGCCGCTTGAAAACCACATCCCAAACGCCGTGGCCCAAGCGCAAGCCACGGGTTTCAAATTTGGTTTGCGGCCGGTAATCCGGACGTGGCGCGTAATCCGCAGCAGTGTTTTCAAGCAAGGGCTCTGCGCTTAGCACCGCTAACATCTGCTCGGCATATTCCTGCCAATCCGTTGCGCAATGGATGTAGCCGCCTGGCACTAACCGTTGGGCGAGTTCATGCGCAAACGCAGGCTGAATCAAGCGCCGTTTGTGCTGGCGCTTTTTCGGCCACGGGTCGGGGAAGAACACATGAATCCCGGCCAGGGATTGCGGCGCAATCATGTCGCGCACAATCTCCACCGCATCGTGCTGGATCACGCGCAAGTTGGTAAGCCCGCGCGTTTCAATTTCTTTCAACAAGCTGCCCACGCCGGGCGTGTGCACTTCTATGCCAATGTAATCACTTTGCGGATGGTTCGCGGCAATCAAGGCCGTGGTCTCGCCCATGCCGCAGCCGATTTCAAGAATTCTGGGGGCGCTTGCGCGCTCCGCGCCAAAAACGGCTGCCCAAGCCAGCGGCGTGGTTTGATAAGGGATCCCCCAGCGCGGCATGCCTTCGTCATGAAAGCGGCGCTGTGCGGCAGAGACGCGCCCTTGGCGCAACACAAAGCTGCGGATGTGGGGTCTTGCCGATGTATCCTGGGCGTCATCCATTTGCGCTGCACGCGGATCAGCATCGCTTGAATCGGCAGCAGTTATCCCTGCATCATTTACCGCCGAGCCCATGGCTGGCGCCTCATTTGCGCCATCAAGGCGCTGTAGATTGGTGGGGTGCATAGTCTGAATTATTTTCGCCAGGGTTATCGGTTTCGGAATTTTGAGCGTCACTGGCTGTGGGCTTATGGCTTGCTGGCAGGTTTTCAGCATCACCTTCGGCTGCGGCTTTGGGAGGCTCTGCCGACACACTGGCCGCATCCATGGCTGGGGCTGATGATTCGGCAGGTTGAACAAGCTCACCCGAGATCATCCGCATGGCAATATCCGGCTGCATGCCGAGCAAGGCTGTCAAATCGTAACGCGGGCCGGCCATGGCTTGCGGCAGGCTCGCGCACGCGGCCGTCCATTCCAATTCATTCAGCGCCTGATCAATCACCATTTTGAGCTTTAACGCCGCCGCCACATCCGACCACGTGGCGAGCGGCGCTTGCTCGCCGAAATAATAAGCGGCCAAATCGTGCATGACCTGCACCACGGCATTGGCCTGCTTGTCGTGCCAGGCCATGAAAGCCGCCTGCACGGATTGCGCCTGTTCAGGCAAGGCCACGCACCTTGCGGCCAGCAAAGTGACGCCATGCGCCAAGCCAAACAAGCGCTGGCGCAACAAAATATCCGCCTGCTCGAATGCATAACCACTGCGCCCGGACAGCACTTTCAATGGTTCACGCACAGTGTCGGCTACCGCATGATCTGGCGGCAACAACCGTGGCGTCGTTGGCTGCGAAGAGGTCATGGCAGGGCTTGGTGCGGGATTTTTTTCAACGCCCGTTTCAAGGCCCGTTACTGAATTAGTCGGCGCTGACGCGACGGCAGCATGATCCGTTGGTGAAGGAGGCGCTAATGGCGAAGGCTCAATAGCCGACGCATGAACAACATCGGCGATGGCCGGAATTTCTCTTGGCTGGGCAATCACGCGGGCCTTCAACTCATGCGGCTGATCAACTTCGCGCGCACCCGGTCCAATCGCTTGCGAGGCAGGAAAATCGGCTGACGTTACTGTGCCAACCGCCGGACCTTGCGCCAGCAACACGCCTGACGGGCACAGCCAGCACAATCCTAAAACACTCAGCCAGCGCCGATCAATACGCAACCGTGGTTTTTGAAAAGCTGGCGTTTGCAAAAAATAACGACGCAAGACGCTACTCAACGAAGTTCACAGGAATTCACAACGCGAAGTGCCAAGGAAGTGCCAAGGAAGCGCCCAGTAAGCCCGCAAGGTCTCATTGGGCGCCAATCAAGCCACCCGTGGGCGAACTGGGCACGGCAGAATAAAATTTCTTCGGCATGCGGCCGGCAAGCCAGGCATCGCGGCCCGCTTCTACGGCTTTTTTCATCGCACCGGCCATGCGAATCGGGTCTTGCGCAGCGGCAATCGCGGTATTCATCAACACCCCATCACAACCCAATTCCATCGCAATGGCGGCGTCAGACGCCGTCCCCACACCCGCATCAACCAGCACCGGCACCTTGGCTTGTTCAATGATCAGCTGCAAATTCCACGGGTTCAAAATGCCCATGCCAGAACCGATAAGCGAAGCCAAAGGCATAATCGCCACGCACCCCATGTCTTCGAGCATGCGTGCCTGAATCGGATCGTCCGCGCAATACACCATCACCTCGAAACCTTCCTTGACCAGAATCTCTGCCGCTTTCAAAGTCTCCGGCATATTCGGGAACAAGGTTTTCGCATCCCCCAGCACTTCGAGCTTGACCAGCCGATGATCGTCCAGTAATTCACGCGCCAGACGCAAGGTGCGCACGGCATCGTCCGCCGTAAAACACCCCGCAGTATTCGGCAAAATCGTGAATTGATCCGGTGGCAAGACTTCCAGCAAGGATGGCTGGCCAGGCTCCTGACCAATGTTCATGCGCCGAATCGCCACCGTGACAATCTCGGCGCCAGAGGCATCAATCGCCGCGCGGGTTTGGCCAAAATCCTTGTATTTACCCGTGCCGACCAGCAAGCGCGAAGCATAGGCACGGCCAGCAATCACTAGCGGATCAGCAAGGCCGGCAAGCGGTTGATTCACTCTTTGGTTCATTCGTCAGAACTCCTATTTAAGCAGGCTAGCCAAAACGGCCTGACCCAACACGCTAACCGCCACCGACAGCGACCACAATTTCGATACGGTCACCCGGGTTAAGCAAGGTCTCGGCATGACGGCCCCTGGACACAATCTCGCCATTTCGTTCAACCGCGACGCGTTTTCCGGTGAGCTGGCGGCTCTCCAATAAAGCGCTGACTGTGGCGTCATCAGGCAGACTCAGCGTTTCGCCATTAACAATGATTTCCATCATCTGATTTTACTTCAGCAAGCGCCGCTCTGTGAGCCGCAGCGCAATCCAGAACGCGGCCAATGCAATCATCAACAACGCACCCGCATGCAAGGCGATGTCAGGCGGCACTTGACCAAACAACAACGGGCGCACCAAAGCCACGGCATGCGTGAGCGGTAGCCAGGCTGAAATTGCTTGCGCCAAGGCCGGCAACTGCGCAACCGGAAAAAACACCCCGCACAACAACACCATGGGCGTGAGCACTAGCGTGAAGTAATACATGAAAAATTCATAGCCGGGCGCCAAGGCCGTGATGATGAGCCCCAAGGCGGAAAACGCCAACCCGGTCAAAAAGATCACCGGCAGCGCCCACCAGGCTAATGGCGAGGTGACAAAGCCCAACAAGGTAACGACCAGCAAAATCGCGCTGCCAGACAAAGTGGCTTTGGATGCGGCCCATAACCATTCGCCTGCCACGACATCGTCCAAGGCCACGGGCGCATACAGAATCGCCTCCCAGGTGCGTTGAATTGCCATGCGGGAATAAGCCGAATACAAGGCTTCGAACGAGGCGGCGTTCATGGTGGATGCGCACACCGTGCCGCTGGCCAAAAAGGCAATGTAGGGCACACCCGCCACTTGTGGCAACAAGCTGCCCAAGCCATACCCCAGACCAAATAAATAAATCATCGGGTCTGCCAGATTGCCCAGCAATGAAGGGATGGCGAGTTTTTTCCAGGCCAGGAAATTGCGCTGCCAGACGGCCAAGGCGCGCTTTGATAATTGCGGCAAAGCCAACTGGTTTAAGGTAAGCGATTGACTCAAGATAAACATTCCATCATTAAAAAATCCAAAGAACAATCGCATGAACAGCCCAAGCAACTTAAGCAAAGTGGATAAACAACGCAATCAGCATTTAAAAAGTCGGCGCTGGCAACACGGCGAAGCATGCCGAATAAAAACCGCTATCGTACCCTGTAACACGTAAATCAACCATTGCAATGCATCCGCCATCCATCACAACATGTAAACAATTTTTCTACCTTGCAGGACAAGACTCACTTGTTATACTGAACCGAAAGTCATCTATACCTCTCGTCACTCCTCCGCTTTGACAGACTTAAAAATCGCGATGCGCATTCTTTTTATCATGAGCGTTATTTTTCTCGCCGCCTGTTCCGGTGAAGAAAAAGCAAAGACAACGGCAGCGCCCATAACCGTTGTATTGGCAGCAAAAATAGAACCTGCAGTGGCCAGCACGTACGAATTAACCGGCGTGGTGCGCGCACGCCAAGAGGCATCACTGGCGTTTCGTCTGTCCGGTGAAATTCGCCAGCGGTTAATCAAAGCAGGTGATCACGTTAATGCCGGGCAAGTACTCATGACGCTGGACCCGCGTGACGCAGAACAACAACTCGCTGCCGCACGCACCCAATCAGTAACAGCCCAAGCCAATCGCCAGCGTCTGGCAGATTTACGCAACAAAAACTTTATCAGCCAACAAGCGCTGGATAACGCGGTAAGCAACGCCACTACCGCGCAAGCGGCGATGACGCAAGCCAGCAATGCGGCAAGCTATACCCGCATGACAGCACCTGCCGCAGGCATTGTCATGGAAGTCACCGGCGAAGTGGGTCAGGTTGTCGCGCCAGGCCAAGCCGTCGCCACGCTGGCTTACGCCGGCCAGCGCGAAGTGGAAGTATTTATCCCTGAAATTCGCCTGGCCACGCTCACCAAACAGGCACAGGCACATCTCTTTGGCAGTGCAACGACAGCCCACACCACGCTGCGTGAAGTGGCCGGTGCAGCAGACCCGGCAACCCGCACATGGCGCGCGCGGTATTTGCTTTTAGGCGAAGCCGCCAACTGGCCGTTGGGCACCACAGTCAGCCTGATTTTGAACACGCCGGACACCCGTCAGCCTCCATTAAAACGCGTCCCCGTCGCCGCCGTGCTGGATAAAGGCCAAGGCACCATGGTATGGGTAATCCGGGAAAGCAAAGCACATCCCACGCCCGTCAAACTCATGTATGTGGACAACGAATACGCTGTCATCGACACGGACTTAGCCGAGGGCACGCCAGTTGTTGCGCTGGGGTTGCATACATTGAAACCTGGCCAGACAGTAAAAATACGTCCATGAGTTTTAACCTTGCGGCACTGGCCGTACGCGAACGCTCGCTCACTTTGTTTTTTTTGCTGCTGACTGCGGTCGTTGGCGTATCGTCATTTTTTTCGCTAGGCCGCGCAGAAGATCCCATGCTATCGGTTCGACTCATGATGGTCTCGGCTGTATGGCCCGGTGCATCGGCTCAACAGATGCAAGAACAAGTCGCCGATCCGCTGGAAAAGCGGCTGCGCGATGTGGAATACATGGACAAGATTGAAACCACATCGCGACCCGGACGTGTGGATATTTTGCTCGAAATGAAAGACTCCGCGCCAGGCAAAAAAATTGCGGACTTTTTCTATCAAGTGCGCAAACGCATGCAGGATGAGGCGCTTTTTTTACCGCCCGGCGTCCAGGGGCCATTTATCAACGATGAATTTTCTGACGTATATTTTTCACTCTATGCGCTCTCTGCGCCGGGACTGCCGCCGCGCCTGCTCGTGCGCGAAGCCGAACGTTTGCGCACCGAGCTCACGCGTATCGCCAGCGTGCAAAAAGTACGCCTTATTGGCGAGCGTCCGCAACGCGTGTTTGTGGACTTAAACCCGCAACAAATGAGCAGTCTGGGCGTGCAGTCAGCCCAAGTGATTGATGCGCTGGATGCTTACAACCGCCTGATGCCTGCAGGGCTGATTGAGACACGCGGACCGCGACTTTACTGGCGAGTGGATGCGGATCTGGCCGATCTGGAGGCCATTCGCGCGGTGCCAATCCGTATCGGTGAACGGCTGATTCGCCTGGGCGACATTGCCCGGGTTGAACGCGGCTATGAGGATCCGCCAAACTATCTGATTCGCGTCAATGGGCAGGAGTCGATTGTCATTGGCGTGGTGATGCAACCTGGTGAAGACGGCCTGGCTTTAGGCGCGCGGCTGGACGCAGTGCATGATGAGCTGACCCGCACCTTGCCTGCCGGCATGACATTTGATAAATATATTAACCAGGGTGCAGTCATTGCGGGTGCGGTCAACCTGTTTCAGTTGAAGTTTTTGATCGCTGTGGCGGTTGTCATGCTGGTGAGTTTTTTTGCGCTCGGCCTGCGCGCCGGGCTGATTGTCGGCATTACCGTGCCGCTAACGCTCGGCATGGCATTTTTGCTCATGCAACTGCGCGGCATCAGCCTGGACAGAATGTCGCTGGGCGCCTTGATCATCGCCCTTGGCCTATTGGTAGATGACGCGATTATCGCCATCGAGATGATGCTGGTAAAAATCAACGACGGCTGGAACCGGATAGAAGCCGCCGCGCACATCTGGAAGGCGACGGCAGCACCCATGCTATCCGGCACGCTGATCGCCGTGATCGGCTTTTTTCCGATTGCGTTTGCCCAGTCGGGCGTGGGCGAGTATGCAGGCAACATTTTCTGGGTCCTGGGCTTTGCCCTGCTCGCCTCGTGGCTTGTAGCCGTGACGTTTACACCTTATCTTGGCGTACAACTTTTAGGCAATTTAGGCAAAAGCTCACACAGCAGCACAACACCTGCTGATAAAAAAAATGCTCATGGCCTGCACAGCGCTCAATACGAAACACCCACTTATCGCCGCTTGCGTGGTTTGATCGAAGCTTGCATCGTGCATCGCAAAAAAGTCGTCCTGGCGACCTTGGGCATTTTTATCATCTCGTTGCTGGGACTGAACTTTGTCGTCAAAAAACATTTCTTCCCTAACTCAGACCGTGCCGAAGTGCTGGTCACCGTCTTCTTGCCTGAAGGCAGCAGCTTTGCAGCCACCGATCGACTCATCAAACGCATTGAAGGCATTTTGCAAGACAAAAAAGAAATCACCTCAGTCGCCGCTTACGTGGGTGCAGGCGCGCCACGCTTTTTTCTCGGCATCAATCAAGAGCCGCCCAACCCCGCCTTTGCCAAGATTGTTGCCATGGCAAAAAACCGCGAAGCACGTGACGTAGTCATTGCCGACCTGCAACGCCGCGTGGATCAAGGGGACTTTCCCGAAGCGCGCGTGCGCGTGCATCGACTGCAACTGGGCCCCCCGATTATCTGGCCAGTGGGCTTTCGAGCCATCGGACCGGATCCGCAAGTGGTAAGAAAAATTGCCAGCGACATGCGCGACTTGATGGCACAACACCCTAATGTCGCCGATGCGCATCTTGACTGGGGCGACCGGGTACCTGTCATGCACATCAAACTCGATGCTGATCGCCTGCGCGCCATTGGCCTCACCCCGCGCGAATTAGCCAGCCAGCTGCAACTGGGCTGGGGTGGTTTACCGGCTATTCAATTGCGCGAAGACATTCGCAGTGTGCAACTGCTGGTGCGCATCAAGCCTGATGCCGACCGCTCGCTGGCTGACACCCCGATCAAAACCCAGGACGGGCGAAATATCACGCTAGCACAAGCCGGATTGATTGAAGTTCGCAACGAAGACCCTGTGCTCATGCGCTACAACCGCAGTCCGTTTATTGCTGTGCATAGCGATGTCAAAGGCGATGCTGAAGCCTCGGACATCATGGCCACACTCTGGGAAAAACTGGCGCCCATGCGTGCCAGTCTCCCGGATGGCTACCGCATCGAAATTGGCGGCACCAATGAAACCGCGCTGGAAGATGAAGCAGCGATTCAAAAAATGCAGCCTGTCATGCTGGCGATGATGCTGATCATCATCATGCTGCAGATGCGCAGTTTTTCTGGCACCTTCATGGTGCTGGCAACGGCGCCCTTGGGCGTGATTGGCGCAACACCGGCGCTTTTGCTGGCCAACAAACCCTTCGGCTTTATCGCCCTGCTGGGCTTGATTGGCTTAGCAGGCATCCTGATGCGCAATACGCTCATCCTGACCAAACAAATTGACGACAATCTGGCGTTGGGCATGGCCTCCTGGACTGCCCTGCGCGAAGCTACCGTGCAGCGCACGCGCCCTGTGCTGCTAACAGCAATCGCCGCCGCATTTGCCTTTGTGCCCCTCACCACCGATGCCCAGTGGGGGCCAATGGCTTACGTGCTTATCGGCGGCACCCTGGTTGGCACGCTCATCACGCTGCTCTTTTTACCCGCGCTCTATGCGCTGTGGTTCAAAGTCAAACAATCCGCACTTGTCTAAAATAAAACCTTATGGAATCACGACTGACCGAACTCGAAATCAAGCTCAATCTTGCTGAAGATGCCATTGACGCACTCAGCCACACCCTCTTTCGGCAACAGCAGCAAATTGATCTGTTGCAAGCACAAATGCGTGAGCTTTATCGGCAAAGTCAAACCACTGATTCCACAGACGCTGCCGAGGCATTAAATCAACCCACCGACCCGCGCGCAGACATTCCGCCACACTACTGACAGCGCGCAACCCGTTTTCGCCGCAGTGCTGCCATCTTTATAAATCAAATTTATGGAATCCTTACTTATCTCCACGGGCGTCGTCGCCCTCGCTGAAATGGGCGACAAAACACAGTTACTGGCTTTTATCCTGGCTGCGCGTTTTAAAAAACCAGTGCCCATCATCCTCGGCATTCTTTGTGCAACGCTCATCAATCATGGCCTGGCGGGTGCGCTGGGCGCGTGGATTACCAGCCTCCTGAGCCCGGAGGTCATGCGCTGGATTCTGGGTTTATCGTTTATCGGCATGGCGATCTGGACCTTGATTCCAGATGAAATCGAGGAAGAAGAAACGCAAGTCACCAAGCGCATGGGCGTTTTTGGTGCGACCCTGGTCACCTTCTTTCTCGCTGAAATGGGTGACAAAACCCAGCTCGCCACCGTCGCGCTCGCCGCGCATTACGCCACGCCAGCGCTCGTTATTGCAGGCACGACGCTGGGCATGTTGCTGGCCGATGTACCCGCTGTTTTTGTTGGCAACAAATTTGCTGAAAAAATCCCCATGAAACTCGTGCATCGGATTGCCGCAGGCATCTTCGCCTCGATGGGTTTGCTCACGCTGTTGCGGGTGGAAAAACTGTTTGCCTAAAAACCTTAAACCAGCGCCCGTTTAATCCGGCGCTTATTTCACCACCTGATCAATCACCACTTGCATGTTCTTGGTACCGGGTTTCACTGCGATACTGCTCCCTGTCAAATCGCCAGCCTCAGGCATGGCCTGGCCGGACTTTGAAATACGGACTTCGACACGCAAGGATTCCGCAGCGGAAATTTTATTGCCGGGCGCCATCGCCTGCGTGTCATCCAGATGAAAATCCAGCGGCAAATCGGCTACCCGCGCGCGTTGCACAGCCAGCGGCATGCGCGGGCCATTCACCGCACGGGCGAAAATAAATACCGTGTCATCCGGCGCGGCTTGTGCGCGGAGTGCGGCCGATAAAGTCACTCGCCCGCTGACCGCTGTTTTTGCTACGGCTGCCGCTGTTTTAGTTTTTTCCTCAGCGCCGGCAACTTGCTCAGGCGCGCCAGATTGAGCGCCTGCCCCGATGTGAGCCAACGCCGCGCCACCAGCCATGCCCTGCATCTCACGCGCTTTGGCAACACCCGCTGTCAGCAACTGCGCTTCTTCCGATTGCGGGTTCATTTTTTTCAACAACTGCTGCCAATGCTTTTCAGCCGCTGCGTAGTTTTTTTGATCAAACGCCGCCGCGCCAGCGAGGTAGAGCACTTGCTCATTATCCGGTGCGAGCTTTTGCGCCTGGGCAATCAATTCACTCGCCCGCCCGGCAAAGCTATGGTTTTTTTGCGCCAGCACTTCGGCCAGTTCAGTGAGCAAATTCGCATCCTGGTCCAAACCCGGCCCCACACGCGCCAAGGCCTTTGCCGCATCATCCCATCGTCCAAGCAGCTTGTAACCGCGCGCCAGCATCGCCCAGCCTTCGGGGTTGTTCGGGTTATCCTGCATTTTCTTTTCCAACTGGGCAATCAAGCCATTGACCTTGGCCAAGGCTGCTGCCGCCTCGGCTTCCTGTTGCGTTTGCCGGGCATGCTCGGTGAGTGCCGCTGGCGTGCCGATGAAAAAATAAATGCCGACAGCAAACAAGGGCAGAAAAATGGCTAACAATAGCGCTTCGCGGCGCATGGTTTTAGCGGCCGGACGTACCACTTTGCGCTCAACAGGCGCGGCTGACTCGGTTGCAGATTCAGTTGCAGATTCATTAACCAGTCCACTCGCCGCCGGATCAACCACCGTGTCATCCAGCAACTGGCGGGCAAGCTCGTCACGTGCCTCGGCATAGTCTGCGGCGGCGATGGCGCCCTGGGCGTAGTCGAGTTCCAATTCAGCGAGACGGTCGCGGTGAATGCTGGCGTTAAGCGTCGCTACATAATCCGCGCCCAAAAAGTCGGCGCTGGCGACACGGCGGGCGGGCGCATTTTCTGCAGTTTTTGCGGCCGCATCGCCCCCCGCTTGCCCCCCCGGCGCATGCGGCGATTTACCCGCGCGTGACCACCAAGGCCGCAACAGCCAGCACACCGCCAACACCACCATGATGACTGCGGCAAAAATAAAAGGCAGGCTTGCGCTGCTGGCACCCAAAGCACCATCCATCAAATTGCTCATAAGTCTTGTTTATCCAGCAAGGCCGCGGCTTGGCGGCGTTGCTCCTCAGAAAGTGCGGGGGCGGCTGCCGCCGGGCGGCGACGCAAAAACCAAACCAACGCAGTCAGCCCGCCAATCAGCAGCACAAAAGGCCCGCCCCACAACAACCAGGTCGTCGGGGTCACCGGTGGCCGGTAGCGCACAAACTCACCATACCGCGCGACCATGAAATCCAGAATTTCCTCATCCGTTTTGCCCTCGCTTATCAACACGCGAATCTCGCGCCGCAAATCGTTCGCCAGATCCGCACGCGAGGCGGCAATGGTTTCGTTTTGGCATACCAAACAACGCAACTCCTCGGTAATGGCCAGCAGGCGTTTTTCCACCACCGGGTCTGCGGCCAGGGGCTGCGCCATGTGAGGTTGCGCCTCTTTTGCAAACACGGGTGGTGCCGCCAGCGCGAAAAACAAAAAAACCACACCGCAGAAGTTTCTGAAAACAACGTTCATCGCAACACAGTTCATGAGGATAATTTTTCTATCATCGGCAAGATTTTGTCTTGCAACACAGCGGGCGTGATAGGCCCCGTGTGTTTCATGCGGATGATGCCAGCCTTGTCGATCACATAAGTCTCCGGCACGCCATACACGCCATAATCAATGCCGACCCGGCCGTCGGCATCCACAGCCGTCAGCAGGTAAGGGTCGCCCCGTTCCGCCAGCCACTGTTTGCCATCCGCAATTTTGTCCTTGTAATCCAGTCCGATAATGGGTATCCGACCCGTTTTGGCAAATTCCACCCACACCGGGTGCTCTGCGCGGCAGGTCACGCACCAGGATGCCCACACATTCAGCAGCCACACGCGCCCCTTCATCGTGGCAGGCGAAAAGCTTTTGCTCGCGTCATCCAGCTGCGGCAGCGAGAACCCAGGCGCGGGCTTGCCGATCAAGGGCGAAGGCACCTCGCTCGGGTCACGCGTCAAGCCAACCGCCAAGAAAACCACCAGCACGGCAAAGACCATCAACGGCAATAAAAAGCGCTTCATGCGGCCACCCCAACCAAGCCTGGCGTGACAGCTTTCACGCGCAGGCGATAGCGCCGGTCCGCCATGGCCAAAAACCCGCCCGCCGCCATGAGCAAGCAGCCCGCCCAAATCCAGCTCACGAAAGGTTTGGAATACACCCGCACGCTCCAGGCGCCGGTTTTTTCCGCAGCCGTATCCAGGGGCTCGCCGAGCGAGACGTAAATATCGCGCGTGAAATGGGTGTCAATGGCGGCTTCGGTCATCGGCATGCTGGACGAAAAATACGTACGTTTTTCCGGATGCAAAACACGCAATACGCGGCCCTCCTTTAACAACGCCACGATGCCTACGGTGGCACGATAATTCGGCCCGGACGCAGTTTTCAGGCCATCCAGCCGCAAGGTGTAACCACCGACCTCGACTACATCGCCCGGCTGCATGCGCACGTCTTTTTCTTCCTGATAGCCGCCCACAAGCGTGACGCCCATGACAAACACCGCGATGCCAAAATGCGCCAGATGCATGCCCCAAAAAGACGCCGGGGTCTTGATTATCGTCGCAACCGCCGTGCCGCCAGCGCGCCCTGCAGGCTTGAGCCCGTCTCTGGAAAGCCCCCTTGGGGTGTCGGCTGTGTTACCCAGTACGCGCTCTTTCACCTGAAACACGGTGCTCGCCGCAATCCATACCGAGAGCAAAGCGCCCATCGCCGTGAGCGGCGTCCACGCGCCCATGAGTTTGGGAATGGCCACGCCGGCCACGAGCGCGAGCACAAAACTCCAGCGCAAGCGCCGCGCCATGGCTTTTAAATCCGCCGCTTTCCAGCGCGCCAAGGGGCCGACCGCAATCAGCACCAGCAAAGGCACCATCACCGGCACAAACACGGCGTTAAAGTAAGGCGGGCCAACAGACAATTTGCCCAGATTTAACGCATCAATGATCAATGGGTAGAGCGTGCCCAAGAGCACGCTGCCCGCCGCGACCACCAGCAACACATTATTGACCAGCAGCAAAGTCTCACGCGAGATCAAGGCAAACGTGCCGCCAGAACTCACTTTGGGGGCACGCCAGGCAAACAGCGTGAGCGAAGCGCCAATCACCACGGCCAGCAGCAACAAGATAAACACGCCGCGGCTGGGGTCTGCCGCAAAGGCATGCACGGAAGTCAGCACCCCTGAGCGCACGAGGAAAGTACCCAGCAGCGACAAAGAGAAAGCCGCAATGGCCAGCAGCACCGTCCAGTTTTTAAACGCGCCGCGCTTTTCGGTAATCGCCAGCGAATGGATCAGCGCCGTGCCCGCGAGCCACGGCATGAAGGAAGCGTTTTCCACCGGATCCCAAAACCACCAGCCGCCCCAGCCCAATTCGTAATAAGCCCACCAGCTGCCCATGGCAATGCCGATGGTCAAAAAACACCAGGCGGCCGTCGTCCAAGGCCGCGACCAGCGCGCCCAGGCGGCATCCAGGCGGCCGGAAATCAAGGCTGAGATGGCAAAAGCAAAAACCACAGCAAAGCCGACATAGCCCATGTAAAGCATGGGCGGATGAAATACCAGGCCCGGGTCTTGCAGGAGCGGATTCAAATCGCGGCCTTCGGCCACTGCCGGCAGCAAGCGCTCAAACGGGTTGGAGGTGAACAACACAAAGGCCAGCATGCCACCGCTCACCATCCCCAGCACGGACAAAACCCGCGCCACCATGATGTCCGGCAAGCTGCGCGAAGCGACCGATACCGCTGCGCCCCAGCCCGCGAGCATCAACACCCACAACAATAACGAGCCTTCATGCCCGCCCCACACGGCAGCGAAACGATACATGGCAGGCAGTTGCGTATTGGAGTTTTGCGCGACGTAGGCGACTGAAAAATCATTCGTCAAAAAGCTGTGTGCCAAGCACGCAAATGAAAACGCCAGCAACAAAAAATGCACTTGTGCGGCGGGGCGCGCCAGTGCAATCCGCAGAGCGGAATGCCGGTTATGCCGCTGCGCGCCGAGCAAGGGCAAGACGCCCTGCACGAGCGTGACGACAAACGCGAGGATGAGGGCAAAGTGGCCAAGTTCAGGAACCATTATTTCACCCCCTGCGGCTTGCCTGCTTGTTTGCCCTGCGCTTGTTCAATGGCGTGCTTGGCTTCCGGCGGCATATAGTTCTCGTCATGTTTGGCCAGCACTTCGCTGGCAATAAATTCACCATTTTTTTCTAGTCTGCCTTGCACCACGGCGCCTTTGCCTTCACGGAACAAATCCGGCAGGATGCCGACGTAAGCCACCGGAATATCCTTGGCGGTGTCGGTCAAAATAAAACGCGTGGTCATGCCCTCACGCTTGACCGAACCGCCTTTCACCATGCCGCCCATGCGGAACGCCTGGCCTGCGGGCGACTTGCCTGCCAGCACATCGGTGGGCGTCACATACAAGGCGATATTGCTGTTCAAGGCCCGCAAGACAAAAAAAGCGGCCACGCCTACGGCGGCCACACCGCCCAAAATCAGGGCGATCCGTTGATGACGAGGTTTCATGGGTAATTTTTTTCCAGGGAGTCAGCCAACCGTTCACGGCACAACAAACGGCGCACAGCCGTCAGACGCTGCTTTACCAATAAAGGTTCCATCACCAGCAGCAAAGCGCACGCGCCAAAGCTGCCCCACACATAAAGGGCGTAACCGCCCATGGCGAAAAATTCGCCGAGACTATTCCAGTGCATGTTTTACCCATTCGGAATGGCGCTCGCGCTCCAGCATGATGGCGCGCAAGCGCAGCAAAGAAACCGCAATCGAATACATCCAGAACGCCAAGGCCATGAGCAACATGCCCAAGAGCATGGTTTGCGCCATCGACGGCGCACGCGTCAAGTTGATGCTTGAGCCCTGGTGCAGGGTGTTCCACCATTTCACGGAAAAATAAATAATCGGCACATTCACCACGCCGATCAAGGCCAGCACCGCCCCGGCTTTGTCGGCGCGGCGCGGATCGTCAATGGCGGATTGCAGCGCGATGAACCCGACGTACAGAAAAAACAGGATCAGTTCCGACGTCAGGCGCGCATCCCACACCCACCAGGTGCCCCACATCGGTTTGCCCCAAAATGCGCCGGTAATGAGGCTTAACGCCGCCATCAACGCACCCGTGGGCGCCAAGGCCTGCGCCATCATGCTCGATAGCCGCGTATTGAGCGCCAAACCCAGCCCAGCCCAAAAGGCCATGGCCAGATAAATCACCATCGACATCCAGGACGCCGGCACATGCACAAAGATGATGCGATAGCCCTCGCCCTGCTGGGCGTCCGTGGGCGCAACAAAAAACGACACCCACAAACCCGCCGCGCCAAACAGCAGCGCCAAAATCCAGAACAGCGGAATCATGCGTCCGGCCAGCGGATAAAAACTTTGCGGGCTGGCATAGCGAAACCAGTTAATGAGATTCATAGTCTTTTCAAAAAAGTCGGCTCTGGCAAGACGGCGAGAAACATCTCAGCCAATCGCAAATAGCCGCCCATCATTCCAGCGCAATCCTTAACGCCGCCGTGGTTGCCCAAGGCGAAAAAAAAACCGCCAGCGCCAATAAAGCCGCCAGCAGCGACAAATGCCCCTCCACACCCAAGCCCGCGCTTTGCGCCGCCACCGCGCCTGCGCCAAAAATCAACGTCGGAATATACAAAGGCAACACCAGCACGGCCAGCAACACCCCGCCACCGCGCACCCCCAAGGTGAGCGCCGCGCCCATCGCGCCAATGAGCGAGAGCAACGGCGTGCCGAGCAACAAAGACAAACTCAACATGCCCAAACTGGCGGCATCCAGACCAAACTGCAAACCCAGCACGGGCGCCAACAGCACCAGCGGCAAACCGCACAGCAGCCAGTGGGCAAGCATTTTACCGGCAATCAAGAGCGCCAAGGGCGACGGCGAGAGCGCCATCTGCTCTAGCGTGCCATCCAGATAATCCGCCTGAAACAAGCGCGGCAGCCCCAACAGCGTGGCCAGCAAAGCCGCCACCCACAGCACGCCGGGGGCGATTTTTTTCAGCAGCGCAGGCTCAGGCCCAATGCCTAACGGGAACAGGCTCACCACAATCACAAAAAAGAATATCGCCGTGAGCACATCCGCACGGCGGCGCAAAGCCAGCAGCACATCCCGCCGCGCAGCAGCCATGAGCGCATTCATAAAGCCAGCACCCGGCCGCCCGGCAAAGGCAAGGGCTGATGGCTCGTGAGCACAGCCAAACCACCGGCAGCCAAATGCTCATCGAGCAATGCGCCGAGTAATTGCACCGCGCCACCATCCAGCGCATTGAACGCCTCATCCAGCACCCACACAGCCGCAGAGCGCGTGAGCAGGCGCGCTAGCAACACCCGCCGCTTTTGCCCCGCCGACAAGACCCGCACCGGCAAGGACTCCCGTCCGCGCAAACCCAGACGCTGCAATGCCGCCAAGGCTTTAACCTGATCGAATGGCAAGCCGTCAATCGCCGCTGAAAAGCGCAAGTTTTCCAGCGCATCCAGTTCGTCCTTCACCGCCGCATGGTGGCCCAGATACAGCAATTCACGCCGGAAATCAGCCGCTTCGGGCGTGGTTTTCATCCCGCCCACCAGCGCCCCGCGCCAGCGGATCTCCCCTGCATCGGCAGGCGATAAACCGACCAGCAAACGCAACAAACTGGTTTTACCTGCCCCATTTTCACCCTGCACATGCAGCCATTCGCCCGCCGCCAGCGAGAAAGAAACATCCGCGAACAGGCGGCGTTCGCCACGGGAACAGGCAAGATGGGCAGCGGTAAGCATGCGGCCATTCTACCGCTGCCCTATGCCGACTGCTTTGCGGGCAGTAGAATATAGCGCTTCATTGCCTCCCCGAGGCATCTTTTATCGCTCTCTCTTTGGTTACTCCCCCATGCTTGTCGCATCCAATGTCACTATCCAGTTCGGCTCTAAGCCTTTGTTTGAAAACGTCTCCGTCAAGTTCGGCGAAGGTAATCGCTATGGCTTGATTGGCGCGAACGGTTCCGGCAAAACCACCTTCATGAAGATTCTGGCCGGCGTGCTGGAGTCCTCGGCCGGGAATGTATCCATGGATCCGGGCGAGCGCATGGCTTACTTGAAGCAGGATCAGTTTGCTTACGAAGAAATGCGCGTGATCGACGTGGTGATGATGGGCCACGCGGAGATGTGGGCGTGCATGAGCGAGCGCGATGCGATTTACGCCAACCCCGAGGCGACCGAAGACGACTACATGCGCGCCGCCGAACTCGAAGGCAA
>LNAP01000824.1_pt1 | contig 40216 bp, 34 predicted proteins | sample 602601 | NCBI WGS metagenome assembly LNAP01 (sample SAMN02440304, study PRJNA202911) | soil metagenome | biome: Subtropical and temperate rainforests or woodlands; isolation source: soil samples (1 kg each in a 20% v/v slurry with milli Q water) were... ...
TGCTGTGGCTGAAAGCTTCTTTCAACTTCTTAAACGGGAAAGGATTAAACGAAAAATATACAACCATCGCGATGAAGCAAGGCAGGATATCTTTGACTACATTGAGTTGTTCTACAACTCAAAACGACGTCACAATTCCAATAACTTGTTATCTCCGATAGACTACGAAAATCAATTCAGAAAAACGGCTGACTAGTGTCTATAAGGTTGGTGGCGATTCATTATCCATAATTATGACCAATTCAAACACCTTTAATTTCCACTCAATTAAAACCCGTGTGACACTGTTCACTGTGGGAATCTTTGTTATTGGGGTTTGGATACTGTATTTTTTAATCAGTCAGCAATTGCATGAAGGTATGCAAAGGCAATTAGCAGATCAACAAACCTCAATCGCAGCAATTCTTGCAACACAGGTCAACGAAGAGCTACGAGAGCGTCTGGATGTATTAGAAAAAGTTGCGGAAAAAATAGCGCCAATATCGTCAAAAGACCATAAGCGATTACAAGCTATATTGGATGAGCAACTGGTTATCCAAAGAAACTTCAATGCCGGTGCTTTTATTGTTGGTGCCGATGGTGTGGCAAGTGCGTCCATACCTTCTTCAATCAAAAGGGTTGGCGTTAGTTACATGGAGCGGGACTATGTGTTGGCTGCGCTCAAACAAGGTGAGTCAACGATTACCAGACCTATCATTGGTAAAGTGCTAGGAACGCCTCTTTTTAATGTGGTAGTACCGGTTCGCGATTCCCAAGGTAAAGTAGTTGCAGCATTAGTGGGCGTGACTGATCTGGGAAAACCTAATTTTTTAGATAAACTATTCCAGAATGATTATAGCAAAACCGGCTATTTCTTACTTGAAGACGCAAAAAGCAGGTTAATTATCACCGGCACTGACAAGCGCCGCATCATGCAATCACTACCAGCACCTGGCGTTAATAAACTGATTGATCGCCATGTTAATGGCTTCGATGATACTGACATTACCGTCAGCCCTCTCGGGGTGAAGGTACTTGCCTCAGCCAGACGCGTTCACATTGCAGATTGGTTTATTGTTGTAGCATTGCCGGTTAAAGAGGCTTTTGCGCCAATTGAAGATGTTAAGCAACATATTATGCTCTTTGCAACATTAATGACATTGGTTGCGGGTGGCTTAATATGGTGGATGTTAAAACGTGAACTGGTACCTATGTTTACTGCAGTAAAACAACTTGCTGCTTTATCTAAAGCTGGAGGAAGTCACCTGCCATTGCCTACAGGTGCTAATAACGAAATTGGCGAGCTAATTAGCGGCTTTAATAACTTACTAGATGTGCTTGGAAGAAAGAATGCGCAACTTCATACCCTGCTGCAAACCATTCCTGATCTTATCTGGCTGAAAGACGTTAAAGGTGTTTATATGTCCTGCAACTCGGCATTCGAACGATTTTATGGTGCGAAAGAAGCAGATATTATTGGCAAGGCGGATTATGACTTCGTAGATAAGCAACAAGCTGATTCATTCCGGCAGAACGATCATAGAGCGATGATGGCGAATAAAGCAGTATCTAACGAAGAATGGATTACTTTTGCCGATGGAGGTTATCGAGGCTTATTCGAAGCCGTCAAAGTGCCTTTAAAAGATGCTAATGGACAAATAATCGGCGTGCTCGGTATCTCTCGTGACATTACTGAACGCAAGGCAACCGAACTTAAGCTACGCATGTTATCTACGGCTATTGAACAAAGTCCTACATCTGTTGCAATTACGGATATTGCAGCTCAAATCGAATACATCAATACAGCTTTTACCAAGGAGGCCGGTTATACGCTGGATGAGGTGCTAGGGAAAAATCCACGCGTATTGCAATCCGGGATGACTGATAGCAAGGTTTATGATGACATGTGGTCAAAGCTTACTAAAGGCGAAAGTTGGCAAGGTGAGTTTGTGAATAAGCGGAAAAATGGTGAGATATTTTATGAAGAAGCTTATATTTCTCCAATTCAGGATGGTGATGGAAAAGTAAGTCACTATGTAGCAGTGAAACTGGATGTCACCTCACGAAAACAGGCAGAACGGGCACTGCGTGAATCCAATAAAAAAATGGATTCTTTGCTGCAATCTTTAGCGGAAGGTGCTTACGGGGTCGATACTCATGGTAACTGTACTTTTGTAAATAATTCATTTCTGAAAATTCTAGGTTATGAAACTGAAGAAGAGGTTGTAGGGAAGCATATTCACGAACTCATTCACCACTCGCATGCAGATGGTACTCACTACCCAGCTAGCGAATGTCGAATATATGCAGCTTACAGAAATAATTTAGAAGTCCACTGTGCGGATGAAGTATTCTGGCATAAAAGCGGTTATGCAATTCAAGTTGAATATTGGTCACAGCCCATTGTGGTTGATGGGATGGTTATTGGTGCAATTGCAACGTTTTTCGATATTACAGAGCGTAAGAAAATGGAGCAGCAGATACGTCATCTTGCGCTTCATGATGTCCTTACCAACCTGCCTAATCGTCGTCTATTGATTGAACGGATAAGCCAGGCACAATTATCCAGCAAACGGAGCCTTCGGTATGGTGCATTAATGTTCATGGATCTGGACAATTTTAAACCACTGAATGACGCACATGGACATGAAGCAGGTGACAAGTTATTAATTGAGGTTGCAAATCGTTTGCAGAAATGTGTGCGAGAAATGGATACGGTAGCGCGCATTGGCGGTGATGAGTTTGTAGTGATGCTGGCCGAACTTGATACGGATGAGTCGGTATCAAGGCAGCAGGCTGAAAAAATATCTGAAAAAATTCGCTCCGTTTTATCTGAGCCTTATTTGATCAATATTACTAATAATGAAGGTGTTAATGTCACTGTAGAGCACTATTGTACTGCGAGTATAGGTGTCGTGTTGTTTAAGGGAATGACGCCAAGCAAAGAAGAAATTATTAAGCTGGCAGATGATGGGATGTATCAGGCTAAAAGTGCTGGTCGAAACAAGGTGATTTTTTACGAGCAATAGACAGGCGGCTGATTCTGAAAGCTGGCTACTCTTGCGGAGCGCGTTGAGCGCTCTTTTTTGTTAGTGCTATAGACTAAAGTAATAGCGCTTCAACGTGACTGCATGCGGCGTCAGCCAAGGCGCCAAGGTGATAGCCACCTTCCAGTGACGATATGACACGGCCTTGGGCATGTTGAGCCGCCACTTTTTTAATGAATCCAGTCATCCACGCGTAGTCTGCATCTAATAATCGCATATCAGCCAGCGGATCATCCGCGTGGGCGTCAAAACCTGCAGAGATGTAAATAATTTCCGGCTTGAACTGATTCAAAGCAGGTAAAAACTCTTGTTCAAACACCTGCTGAAATTTTTTGCCATCAGATTTTGCCGGTAGCGGAATGTTGAGCATGCGATCACTGCGCGTATCGGCGCCGCGATGCGGATAGAACGGATGCTGAAAGGTCGAGCACATCATCACGCGCGGGTCGTTCTTGAAAATATCTTCGGTACCGTCGCCGTGATGTACGTCAAAATCGATAATCGCTGCGCGTTTGATGCCATACTTTTCAAAAGAATGTGCCACGCCTACCGCAACATGGTTGAAAATACAGAATCCGGCGCTGTTGGCGCGTCCGGCATGATGCCCGGGTGGTCTGATGCAGCAAAAAGCATTGTCTGCCAGGTTACGCATGACGAGGTCAGTGGCAAACACCACTGCGCCACTGGCATGTAGTGCCGCTGACAGACTCATAGGTCCCATTGCAGTATCTGCATCCAGTCTGACTAAACCTGCTTTAGGGGACAATGCACGTATCTTCTGTACATACTCACTACTATGAACGCGCTGCAGTTCGCGATCTGTGGCTGGCAGCGCTTCGTAAATATCGAGTTTCTGGTAAATGCCGTTTTTGATCAGGGCATTTTTGATTGCGCTAATGCGGGCAGGCGATTCAGGATGGCTGCCATCCATGATATGCAGCAAAGTATCCGGATGTGAGATAAATGCGGTTTTCATGGCTGCTAATGTGAAATTTCAGTACGCAGCATTTTGTAGATCGCCAACCTTTCCGTTGATATCTTATTGGCAGTGGCCGCTTCGCTAATAGCACAGTCAGGTTCCTGCAAATGTTTGCAGTTATTAAAGCGGCACTTGCCCAGAAAAGGTCTGAATTCGATAAATGCATGTTCGAGTTCATCGGTGCTCAGGTGATGCAGGCCGAACTCCTGCAGGCCCGGCGAGTCGATCAGAATGCTGTTTGCATCGAGATGATATAAATGTGCAGCAGTCGTCGTATGTTTGCCGCTGTCGAGTACTTTGCTGACTTCCTGTGTGCGTACAGCTTCATTTGGCAGCAGTGCGTTAATCATCGTCGATTTGCCCATACCGGACTGACCTACCAGTATGCTGACCTCACCTTGTAAAAAAGGTGTTAGCGTAGAAATATCTTCTTTAGCGGATAGCGGTAATACCTGATAGCCCAGTTTGGTGTAAAGCTCTAGTTTCTGTTTTGCATTATCGTTATCGGCTAAATCACATTTGTTCAGCACGATTAATGCTTTGATTCCGGCAGCTTCTGCTGCAATCAGGCAGCGGTTAAGCAGTGCTTCATAAAAACTCGGTTGCGTGGCGAGTACGATGATGATCTGCGTTACATTGGCTGCCAGCGTTTTGCTTTTAAAAGCATTGCTGCGGTAAAGCAGGGTTGTACGTGGCACGATGTTTTCGATAACGCCTTCGCGCTTGTCTGTGAGCTTGACTGTGACATGGTCTCCACAGGCAACATCGGTTTTTTTGCCGCGCGTTACGCAACTGATGCGGTGCATAGTTTCAGCGAGTTCAACTTTATAGCGTTTGCCATAAGCTGCGACTACTGTACCTTGCAAGTCGCCTTGCGTTTGCGTGTTGTCTGGTGATTGCACTAATTTATTATTTTTAATTTTATTATTCTTAACTATTCAGTAAATTTGTAGTAAGTCTGGTTGAGATATTTTGCAACATTAAGCTCTTCATCCTCAAACCATTTTAAGTCGAGCATGGTATTGCAGTTACGAATTTGTGCTACCAGGCCTTTTGCGGATTTAACCTTGCGGTAATCACGCGTGTAAATTGCAGAGCCATCACCGCCGAAGCTTGAGGCATGGCAGCTGATACAGTTTTTTCAACCAGTGCTTTACCGGCGCTCGCGTCGGCAGCCTTGAAAGGCTCTGCCAGCGCGTAGCTGTTTGCCAGTAACAAACCTGTGATTAAGCATAGAGTTTTCATATCCAACGCCTTTAAAACAGTGTATTAACTAGTATACGCCGCTAATTTTGAAATTCGTATACTTGCTGGCGGATGAGAGTCATAAAATGCAGAATGCAGCGGATCCGGCGTCAATGTAGATGCATTGTCACGATATAGTTTGACTAAAGCTTCTACCAGATATTTAGCATTGGCATGTTTTGCTGCGTAATCATCTGCTTCAAATTCATTTTTGCGTGAGTAACTCGCCATAAGCGGGCGCAGCAGGAATAAGAATACCGGTGATACTAACAAAAATAGCAATAAAGCCATATAGTTACTTGCCTGCTCAATACCCAGGCCTGCATAGAACCAGTCCTGATTCATGAGCCAGCCCAACAGTGCCAGACCTACAAAACTTACAAAAAACATCAGCGCGATGCGTTTGATGACATGGTGATGACGGAAGTGGCCGAGTTCGTGCGCGAGCACTGCTTCAATTTCATCGGCATTCAATCTTTCCAGCAGCGTATCAAAAAACACTACACGTTTGGATGAGCCAAATCCAGTGAAGTAGGCATTACCGTGGCTGCTGCGTGCTGAGCCATCCATCACAAACAGACCTTGTGATTTAAAGCCGCACTTTGTGAGCAGCGTTTCAATTCTTTGTTTCAGCTCTGCATCTGCTAATGGTGTGAATTTATTGAAGAAAGGCGCAATAAAAGTCGGGTAAACCGCGAGCATCAGCAGGTTGAATGCGCTCCATACAATCCATAGATACAACCACCAGTAAGCGCCGGCACCCTGCATCAGCCATAATGCTGCGAACAGGATAGGCGCACCGAGTAGCACGCCTACAATCGTATGTTTAAGCATGTCACTGAAAAACATGCTGCGTGTCATTTTATTAAAGCCGAACTTTTCATCTACGGTGAAGGTTTTGTAATAATCAAAAGGAATGTCGATCAGGCTGCTGACTATCATGGCACTACATATCACCAGTGCACCGCGTGCAATTTCGTTAGCTGGCAACAGGTTACGCCAAATTTCATCAATCAACTGCAGGCCGCCGCCTATGGTGAGTAAAGCTAGCAGTGCTGCCTGCGCAGTCGCTTCAATAATCACCAACTTTGTTTTTGCGTTGGAGTAATCAGCGGCTTTCTGATGGGCGTCCAGTGAAATGCTGCTGCTGAATGCTGCCGGAACTTCATTGCGGTGGGATTGCACATGGGCAATATGGCGATTTCCCAGCCAGATGCGAATGCCGGTAGTCACTACCAGTAAGGTTACAAAAGTAAAAGTAAGTGTATATGCCATCATTAATCTAGTTAGTTAAAATTGATTTCAGTTAATATTATGTATTGTGAAGCATTTTAGATACGATGGTTCACGCAGTTTGCTTTATAACGCTAATTTTAATGGAAATCATGATGACAGCAGCAACCAACGGAACGAATCAGAATAATTTAATTTGGCTGGATATGGAAATGAGTGGTTTATTACCTGATTCAGACCGTATTTTAGAACTAGCCGCAGTGGTCACTGATGCTGAACTCAATGTACTGGGGGAATCGCCGGTTTTTGTGGTACATCAGAGCGATGCCGTGTTAGATGGCATGGATGCCTGGAACAAGGGCGCGCATGGCCGTTCTGGCTTGATTGAAAAAGTAAAAGCTTCGACATTGACTGAGGATGAAGCATCAGCGCAGATGATCGAATTCTTAAAGCAGTTTGTGCCTAGCGGCAAGTCACCGATGTGCGGCAATTCTATCTGTCAGGATAGGCGCTTCATGGCACGTTATATGCCACAGCTGGAAAGTTATTTTCATTATCGCAATCTGGATGTCAGCGTGTTTAAGGAACTGGCACGCCGCTGGAAGCCGGAAATTTACTCAGGATTCAAAAAAGCGAGCAAACATGAAGCGCTGGCCGATATTTATGAATCCATCGATGAGCTTAAATATTATCGCGAACACTTTATCGTTAAATAGTATTTTTAAATAAAATAGCGTAAAGGCTAAAAAAAGAGGGCGTCCATGTCAGTAGACGCCCAAAGGGAGAAAAGCAATAATTTGGAGAAGCACTAGGCTTAAGTTTATTAAAGCATTAACTATGCCAAGCGACACCTTCCTAATATTGTTTGTCTCCCTGTTTTCTTAGCGGCACGCATTACTGTGGTGATTTAGACTAGCCCTTCATACACAGCCAGATATTCCTGAGCGCTTTTATCCCAGCTTAAATTCTGCGACATGCCGGTTTTTTGAATCTGTAACCAGGTATTTTTATCATTCCGGTACATGTCTACAGCGCGCCTGATACAGGCCATCAGGCCATCGGCACTCGCTTCGACCATCACAAAACCGTTAGCAGTGTTGTTGGTAATGTGCGCTTGATTGCTATCGACGACTGAGTCAGCCAAGCCACCGGTAGCATTGACGATAGGTGGTGTTCCGTAAGCCAGTCCGTAAAGCTGATTGAGGCCGCAAGGTTCAAAGCGTGAAGGCATGATGAACATATCACAGCCAGCCATGATCTGATGCGATAACGGCTCGTTATAACCTATGGTGACGCTGGCACGTCCCGGGTTCTGAATCGCTATATTCTGAAACAATGCTTCGAGGCCCAATTCGCCGCCACCAAGCAATGCAAACTGACAACCCTGATCTATTAAAGTCTGTAAATGCGGTATCAGCATATCGAGACCTTTCTGGTGTGTTAGCCGGCTTACTACGCCCAGCAATGGTGCATCTGCATCAACATTGAGCCCAAGGCTCTGTTGCAATGCCGCCTTAACCTCTTGCTTGCCACTCAGATTCTGACTGCTGTAATTTTTGATCAAGTATTTGTCGTGTTCAGGATTCCACTCTTCTGTGTCGATGCCATTGAGAATACCTTTTATCTCATCACTACGTTGCGATAAAAGCCCTTCAAGGCCAAAGCCAAAAGCTGCCGTCTGTATCTCTACAGCGTAGCGTGGGCTCACTGTGGTGATAGCATCTGCATAAAAAATACCGGCTTTCAGAAACGATAGCTGGCCGTGATATTCGAATCCTTCGATAGAGAAGCCTGCACTGGGTAAACCAAGTGATACTACCCAGTTTGGAGCGTAGCTTCCTTGAAAGGCCATATTGTGCAGGCTGATAATGGATTTTGCACGGCTATGTTCGGTTAGCTTCATGTAAGTTGGCGCCAAACCTGTCTGCCAGTCGTTGCAATGTACAATATCCGGATGCCAGTTTGTAATAGGGGAATGTTCGCTAGCAAGAATAGACGCAATCTTTGACAGTACGCCAAAACGCACGGGGTTGTCCTGCCATTCCAGTCCATTAGGATCTGCATATGGGCCACCATTGCGTTCGTATAGAGCCGCTGACTTAATGACAATGACTTTTACGTTGGTTTCTTTTATGGTACCAAGTAAAAGTTCTGCATGGTCGATATGCGGCAAATGATGCAGTGCGCCAATAGGCTTCAGGTCGATCAACTGATTTAAGACAGCTGGATAGCCAGGCATTAATATGCGGATATCAACGCCTAACCTCTGCAATGCATTAGGCAGTGAACCGCTGACATCAGCCAAGCCCCCGGTTTTAATCAGAGGAAAAACTTCTGAACTGACAAATAATACTTTCATTGGCATGATTTTCTCGCTAAAGTTCTGTGAAGACTGTAAAACACACGGTTGGCGTCTGTAATTCTACTACACGAACATAATGGTGCGGCTATAAGATGAATCCAGTGATAAATTTTACAAACATGCTGGCAATTGGTGCTGGTGCGGCGTTTGGTGCCTGGTCCAGATGGGGGCTTGGTTTGGTCTTGAACGCGATATTGCCTAACTTTCCTCTGGGTACATTGCTTGCCAACTTAATTGGTGGCTTGCTGATGGGTGTGGCAATGGGGCTGATTGGTGTCGGTAGCCTGGATAGTGCCAGTCTGCGTCTGTTTGTTACCACCGGGTTTTTAGGCGGCCTGACAACATTCTCGGCATTTACCGGTGAAAGCCTGTCTCTGCTGCATAAGCAGGAGTACGTGCTGGCGATGCTGCATACCTGCAGCCATGTGTTTGGTGCGCTACTGATGGCAGCAGCAGGCGTGGCTTTTATTCAGTATTTAAAACATTAAATTTCATATTCAGGAATTTTATTGCGACTCTTTAGTCTAGTATTTTATGCAATAAAATTTTAGTGAGTGATTATGAATGGATTTGAAAAAGTATTAAATGTGGGTCAAAAGATCGTGTTATCAACTATTTTATTAACGGTGACGCATATGGCAAATGCCGCGTGTTCGGAGCTTTACAATCATCAGTTTACGACGCTGCAGGGCAGTAAAATCAACCTTTGTGACTATCAGGATAAGCCGATTTTAGTAGTGAATACAGCAAGTAAATGTGGTTTTACACCACAGTTTGAGTCGCTGGAAGGGCTTTACAGTAAGTATAAAGACAAGGGCTTGCTGGTGATTGGTTTTCCATCCAACGACTTCAGGCAAGAGCTCAGTGATGACAAACAAATCGGTGATTTCTGTAAACAGACTTATGCAGTCAAGTTTCCGATGATTACTAAAACTTCTGTTAGCGGTGCCAATGCAAATCCTTTTTATAAACAGCTTGCAGCTAAAACCGGCCAGGCGCCTAGCTGGAATTTCTTTAAATATGTCATTTTGCCCGGCGGTAAAGAAGTTTATGCTTACACCAGCGATGTAAAACCTGATGCTGCTGAGATTATGGGTAAAATAAAACCGGTTTTGAAGTAGATATATTCAGGATTTTGAACATAAAAAAAGGAACTCAAGGTTCCTTTTTTTATTTATGTTCTCTGATCAGGCTTAGTTCAGGCAGTGCCGTTTGGTTTTTTGCTTGGATGTCGGATTTTTTCGATGATGATTGCAGAAAGCTCTTCAACTGAACGGCTGGTTGAATCTGCCCATGTAATGCCAGCGTTGCGCATCAGGTTTTCAGCAGTAGCGATTTCTTTGCGGCAGTTATCCAGAGAAGCGTAAAAGCTGCCTGATCTACGTTCATTGCGCACTGCATGCAGACGTTCTGGTTTAATGGTTAAACCGAATATTTTATCTAAGTGCTTGTTTAACACTTCCGGTAAATGACCACGCTCAAAGTCTTCCGGTATCAGCGGATAGTTAGCAGCCTTAACGCCGAATTGCATCGCCAGGTAAACACTGGTTGGCGTCTTACCGCAACGGGAAACGCCAATTAGGATTACTTCTGCTTGTTCCAGGCCGTTGTTAGTCATGCCATCGTCGTGGTTCAGTGTAAAATTCACAGCTTCCATACGATCGTTATAACTGCTGCCCATCACACTGTGCGCAATACCTGCACCGGTCAGTGGTGGCTGCTCGAGTTCAACACCAAGCGGATCAATAAACGTAGTGAACAGGTCGATAAAGTAAGCATTAGATTGCTTGATCATGTTACGCAGGTTTAAATCACCTAATGACATAATCACAACCGGACGACCGCCGTCTGTTTTTTCAGCGCGCGCTATTGCATCCTGCGCCAGTTTAATTTTTTCTGGCGTATTGGTGAATGGCAGACGCTCCTGGGTAAAGTGCGTATTTGGAAAGTGTTCCAGCAATTTACCCAAAGAACCTGCTGTAATACCAGTGCCGTCAGAAATAAAGAACGCGGTACGGTTTATCATGCTCTGCTATCCAGTCTTGTGTTGTCCAAGTGATGCAACGGTTGTGCGATGCAAAGACTATTTCTTAGTCAGTCTCTGCCATGTAGCAACCACTGTGTCTGGATTGAGTGATACTGATTGAATACCTTCGGCAACCAGCCATTCAGCAAAGTCTTCATGGTCTGATGGACCTTGACCGCAGATACCCACATATTTACCAAGACGATTACAGGTGCTGATTGCCATTCTGAGCAATACTTTTACTGCATCGTTACGCTCATCAAAGCCATCAGCCAGAATACCTGAGTCACGATCCATACCCAATGTTAACTGAGTCAGGTCGTTAGAGCCGATAGAGAAGCCATCGAAGTATTCGAGGAACTGTTCAGCCAGTAATGCATTAGATGGAATCTCGCACATCATGATCAAGCGCAAGTCATTTTCACCGCGTTTGAGGCCGTTAGCCGCCATGATCTCAGTCACCGCTTTAGCTTCATCCAAAGTACGCACGAAAGGCAGCATTAACTCAACGTTAACCAAGCCCATTTCATCGCGTACTTTTTTCATGGCTGCACACTCCATTGCAAAACACTCTTTAAAGTCTTCTGCCATATAACGCGCTGCACCACGGAAACCGATCATCGGGTTTTCTTCATCTGGCTCATAGATCTCGCCGCCAACCAGTTTTTTGTACTCGTTAGATTTGAAGTCTGAAGTGCGCACGATGACTGGTTTTGGATAGAACGCGGCAGCAATCGTAGCAACACCTTCAGCTACTTTATCAATGTAGAACTGTTTTGGTGAAGCATAACCGCGAGCACGGTTTTTTACGATAGTTTGCACTGCCGATGGCATTGCATCTACATTCAAGATCGCTTTCGGGTGAATACCAACCATGTTGTTGATCACGAATTCCAGACGTGCCAAGCCAACACCATCATTCGGGATTTGCGCAAAACTGAACGCCATATCCGGGTTGCCTACGTTCATCATGATTTTGCATGGCGGTTTGCTCAAGGCAGCTGTGGCCTGAGTGTTTACATCATATTCAATCGCGCCGTGGTAAACAAAGCCTGATTCACCTTCAGCACAGGATACAGTAACAATTTCGCCCTCACGCAATACATCAGTTGCATTGACTGCACCTACAATTGCCGGGATCCCTAATTCACGCGCGATAATCGCTGCATGGCAGGTACGGCCGCCACGGTTAGTCACCAGAGCACTAGCGCGCTTCATGACCGGTTCCCAGTTAGGGTCTGTCATGTCGGCTACGAGAACGTCGCCTGGCTGTACCAGGTGCATGTCTGCTGGATCCAATACGATACGCACCGGGCCCACGCCAACTTTTTGCGTTACCGCACGACCAACCACTAATGGTTTTTCGCTGTGTTTATTGAGTTTAAATGTTTCAGTTATATTGTTTGCTGCTTGTTGTGACTTAACAGTTTCCGGGCGTGCCTGCAGAATGTACAGTTTATTATCAATACCGTTCTTGCCCCACTCGATATCCATTGGACAGCCGTAATGGGCTTCAATTTGCATTGCATAACGTGCTAACTCTAAAACATCTGCGTCTGACAGTGAGTAACGGTCACTCTCTACTGGGTCGACATCGACGGTTTGCGTACTTTTACCTGCGCGCGTTGCATCACTGAATATCATTTTAATCAGTTTTGAACCCATAGTGCGGCGCACGATTGAAGGCTTGCCTTGTGCCAGTGTCGGTTTGTGCACGTAGAACTCGTCCGGGTTCACTGCGCCTTGCACTACAGTTTCACCTAAGCCGTATGATGAAGTGATAAACACCACATCTTTAAAACCAGATTCAGTATCGATTGTGAACATGACGCCAGCACAGCCGATATCACTACGGACCATTTGCTGAACACCAGCTGAAAGTGCTACATCAGCGTGTACAAAGCCTTTATGTACACGGTATGAAATTGCGCGGTCGTTATAAAGAGATGCGAACACTTCTTTGATCGCGTGCAGAATGTTGTCTAAACCATGAATATTCAGGAAAGATTCCTGTTGGCCGGCAAACGAAGCGTCTGGTAAATCTTCAGCAGTTGCTGATGAGCGCACTGCGAATGTTGCATCTTTACCTGATTTAGCAATCAGAATCTCGTAGTTTTCTTTAATCGCTTTATCCAGAGCGGCTGGAAACGGTGCTTCCATAATCCATTCGCGAACTTTTTTACCGCAAATGGCTAATGCTTGTGTGTCATCTATGTTTAAGTTATCTAACTCAGCATTGATTTTGTCATCAAGACCATTTTGGGCCAGAAATTCACGGTATGCATCTGCTGTTGTCGCAAACCCTGTTGGGACGCGCACGCCTTTTGCGGACAATTGTGAAATCATTTCGCCTAAGGAAGCATTTTTACCTCCGACTGAAGGTACATCTATATTGCGTAGGTTTTCAAATGGAATAACGTGGGCTGACATGATAGTTCCTTAGATGTTCAAACAAGTAATTTATTAATTTTTTCAGTCCGCTTTTGGCCAACATATTGCAGTAGATATGTGAAATATGCGTTTGGAAAAGGGTGATTAAATAGTTAGTTATTATTAGTTAGGTCTTATTTTGCCTAATTATGCGGAGGTTGTCACCTGATAATGCTTAGATTAAATAAATCTTTTAAGTAAACGTTGAAAATCGATTAAATTATTCTTTTGCCATCATGCTTGCGATATATGAAAATAACTGACTGTCAGCTAAAATATAGTTGCATAACAGGAAACAACACTTACAATGATGCAACAATTAACCATGCAACACTTCAAATTTTATAATATGCCTGTCTGGCCACTTCGGCAATTGGAAAAACATGACTGCTAGCATACACGTTCGCTGCAGCGGGCGTCTACACATGGGTTTTTTCGATCTGCATGGCGGGCTGGGACGAAAATTCGGCAGCATAGGTTTAAGTTTGGCAGAACCAGCCCTGATTGTTGAAGCGCATGCTTCTGAACACCTTAATGTTACAGGTGACGTTTCGGTGCCAGGCACTGTACTTGCAAAAGCCTCTGCCATTGCGCAGCAGTTAGTAACAAAGCTGAATTTGCATGGGGCGCTTGACCTTCATATAAGTGAGCACATACCTGAACATGCCGGATTAGGCTCGGGTACACAGATTGCGCTCGCGGTAGGTTCGGCCATCAGCAATTTATATCAGCTTGATTTAAGTGCAAGGAAAATTGCGGAGCTGTCCGGGCGCGGCAGGCGCTCCGGTATTGGCATTGCCGCGTTTGATCATGGTGGGTTGTTAATTGATGGCGGGCGTGGTATTGCGGCTGATACTAATGCGGTGCCTCCTTTACTGGCGCGATATCACTTTCCGGAAGCGTGGACGATATTACTGATTTTTGATGCGACACAGCCAGGTATTCATGGCGAGCAGGAGAGGTTGGGTTTTAATCAGCTACCGGTTTTCTCTGAGAATCTGGCGGCGCATTTATGCCGACATGTATTGATGCAGGCCATGCCGGCGATTATCGAGAAAGATTTAACCGCTTTCGGGCATTCCATACAAGTATTGCAGCAGCATGTGGGTGATTACTTCGCTCCGGTGCAGGGCGGCCGTTACGCCAGTAAGCTGGTGGGCGATGTGCTGCATTATCTGCAGCAAGCCGGTGTTGCCTGTTTCGGACAGAGCTCCTGGGGACCAACCGGTTTTGCGATATTTGAAAATAGCAGCACAGCGGAACAATACGCGCAGCAGCTGAAAACGAAATTTAGTGATCAAGCCTTGTCCTGGAAAATCTGCAAAGCTAATAATCAAGGTACGGAAATTAAGGTATAGATTTATTCACAAAGTAGAGATTTACAAAGGTTCAGATTTAAAAGTCCGGATTTTAACGGCTCGGATTTAAATTAAATATATTTTAAGGTTGTTGCTATGGAAAAACCCAGCATTTTGCATTTGTTTACGGCAGCTAAAAATGCCAGCCCATTTGATGTCAATATGGCGTATGACGCAGGTTTCGATAAAATTGTGCCGTACACCAATGTTGAATTGTCTGAAGTGGCCGGGCTGACGCAGGATGCGATCTTTTCGCGTAGCCCATCCGGCGTGAAGCGTGAAGGTATTTTTATCGGCGGCCGTGATATAGACCTCGCCATGCAAATGCTGCATGCAGCCAAAAATGCCATGTTTGCTCCGTTTGCCTGTTCCGTATTCGCTGATCCTTCCGGTGCGTTCACTACAGCTGCGGCAATGATCGCCAAAGTTGAAGCACATCTCAACGATAAGTTTGGTGAAGATTTAAATGGCAAAACACTGAGTGTGTTTGGTGCCACAGGGCCGGTAGGTGGCTGCGCTGCGATTATTGCGGCCCAGCAAGGCGCAAACGTACAGCTTGTTGCACATAATTCATTAGCAAGGGTTCAGGCAAAGGCCGAGGCTTGGAACACCGAATATAACATTAACTTACAGGCGCTTGATGGTAGCAGCGATGCCAAAAAAGCCGAGGTTCTGGCGCAAACGGATATTGTCATCTGTGCGGCTGCAGCTGGAGTGCAGGTCATCAGCGTTGAGCAGCTAATGCAGACCAAGCGCCTTAAAATTGTCGCAGATGTGAATGCGGTTGCACCTAACGGTGTGCAAGGGGTGGATGTTAGTCATGATGGCGTGCAGGTTGCTGGTACAAATATTTACGGCATCGGAGCACTGGCGATCGGTCAGCTTAAGTATGCAACACAGCATCAGTTGTTAAAACAAATGCTGCCGCAAGAGCAGGATAAATCTCAGGATAACCCCCAAGATAAACTCGGGCATAAAATCAAGTATCTTGACTTCATGGCAGCATTTAGCCTGGCACGCGAATTATCAAAAAATCCATCCTGATAATAGCGCTGTCGGCACGTCCGTTTGTTGAGGCTGCAGTTAAGGCTGGTTACGCCGTTACCGCAATAGATGCGTTCGCCGATGAGCAGACTGTTGCCTTAGCCGAAAAATCGATAGCCATTGCGTACGGCAGGCAGGGCTTCGATGCGAATGCGCTGATGGTCGCGCTTGATGCCATGGATTTAAGTCGGTTTATTGGTTTTGTTTATGGCAGTGGCTTTGAGGCACAGCCGGAGCTGTTGCTCAAAATAGGTGCACAGTTACCCCTGATTGGTAATTCTGCTGACACTGTTACAGCCGTAAAAATCCCAGCGGTTTTTTTTGCAGCATTACAGCAGTTGAATATTAACCATCCGGACGTTTGTTATTTATATCCTGAAGATTATTCAGATGATTATCTGGTTAAGTTAGTTGGCGGTAGTGGCGGTACGCATATACGTTCAGCTAACTCGCACACGTATTTACTGACGGATAAATATTATTATCAGCTAAAAATTAATGGGCGGCCGGTGTCATTACTATTTCTGGCTGATAAGCATGATATTGAAGTGATCGGTTTTAACGAGCAGTGGCTGAGTCCATCAGCGGATGCTCCATTTCGTTATGGCGGGGCTGTAAGCAATGTGGAATTGTCGACTGGTGTTCAGCAGCAGCTGATTAATGCCGCGCAAAAATTGACCAGAGAATTTGGTTTACTGGGGCTGAATAGTCTGGATGCCATTGTAGATGAGACTGTCAATGCAGTAGGGCAGGATGGTCAGGTGTTTGTTCTGGAAATCAACCCCAGGTTAAGCGCAACGGTTGATCTATATAGCTGCGCAGAAAAGAATCTGTTTGAGCGGCACGTTAATGTTTGGTTAACCAATATTTGTTTAAATAATGATGATCTGAATCAAAATGAGGCGCATCAGTTAAATCTACAGTGCAAAGCGCATGCAATCGTTTATGCTGCAGAACAAATAGCGTTCTCAGTGCCGACGCTATGGCCGGACTGGGTCATTGATACACCGCAACTCAGTGAAAAGATGTTCATGATACCTAGCGGCGAGCCTGTTTGTACGGTGCTTGCATATGCTGATAGCGCTGACATGGCGAAAAAAATAGCGCAAAGCAGAGTTGAAATAATACAAAATTTATTACAATCACTTAACCAAGACCCTTGCACGAATAACTGCGTTAGCATGCCCGTGCAAAGCCACTAATTAAAAAACATTTGCAGAAAATAAAGGATAAAAGTGCAAAACACACAGACGTCACCATCATCAAAACAACAGGCAAGTGTTAATCAGCTTGCGGCACCTTTGGTTAGTCAATTGTTAGCGCAGGCAGATACGCTGCAGCTTGGCGTCTCGACGCATGAGTCCGGCTGTACTATCGTTGATGCCGGTATTCAACATGCCGGTAGCGCGGAGGCTGGCAGGCTGATTGCCGAAATATGCATGGGCGGTCTTGGTCATGTTACTTTACAGACTGATGACCGTTTTTCTGGCTGGACTGATGCAGTTGCTGTGACTTCCACGTCTCCGGTGTTGGCTTGCCTCGCCAGCCAATATGCCGGTTGGGCCTTGAGCCATGAAAAATTTTTCTCATTGGGTTCTGGCCCGGCACGAGCATTGGCGCAGCGTGAAGATTTATTCAAAGAGCTGGCTTATGTTGATAGTGCTGCCAGCACTTGCATAGTGCTGGAAACCGATAAAGTGCCACCGCTGCAGGTGATTGAAAAGATTGTGCGTGATACAAAAATCCCCGCCGAACACCTGGTCGTTATTTTAACGCCAACCAGTAGTATTGCCGGTGTGGTGCAAATCGTTGGTCGCGTGCTCGAAGTTGCGCTGCACAAAGCACATACCTTGCATTTTCCGCTGGAAAATATTGTGAGCGGCTCCGGCTTGGCGGTGCTGCCTCCGGTGGCTAAAGACTTTATGACGGCAATGGGCCGTACCAATGATGCGATTCTGTTCGGTGGCGATGTGCATCTGCAGGTGCGTGGCGATGATGAGGCCGCTGCAAAACTGGCTGCCGATCTGCCTAGCAGCGCTTCAAAAGATTACGGTAAAACCTTTGCCGAGGTATTTAAATTTTACGAAATGGACTTTTATAAGATTGACCCGATGCTGTTCAGCCCGGCCAAAGTCACTGTTACCAACGTAGATACTGGCAATGTGTTTGCAGGCGGCTATCTGAATGCAGATTTAATTAATCTTTCATTCTCTTGAATCGCTTCAGGTTAATTGCGTGCGCATCCCTATATTTACTGACGATGCGGGCTGGCAGGGCGCCCAGCTCAAGCAAGCCTTTGCGCCGCGTGGCGTAGAAGCAGTTTTTGTTTCACTGCAGGATTGTGTCATCAATCTGGCGCAGCAAACTCCTGAAATCCAAATTCCGCATTTCGATACGCTGCCGCCCGCTGCCTTTGTGCGCGGTGTTTCCGGCGGTACTTTGCAGCAAGTGATAACACGCTTGAATGTGCTGCATATGCTGACACGGCAGGGCGTGCGTATCTACAATCAGGCGCAGGCGATAGAGCGGACCGTAGATAAAGCCATGACCAGCTTTCTGCTGCGCATGCATGGCGTGGCTACACCTGCAACCTGGGTGTGCGAGTCGAGAGCGCAGATAGAAGCCATTCGTGAGCAGGCGATTAAAAATAATCAGCAGCTGGTACTGAAGCCATTATTCGGTTCGCAGGGGCAGGGTGTGCGTAAACTATTGCATAGTGAACCATTGCCGGTACCCATGCAGCAGTATGTAGATGGCGTTTACTATGTGCAGCAATTGATTGAGACCGCAGATAAGCCGCATGATTATCGCGTATTCGTGATTGGTGGCAAAGTGGTTGCCGCGATGAAGCGCCTGGGTGAAAGCTGGGTCAATAATGTAGCATCGGGTGGTCGCTGTGAAGCGATACAGCCAAGCCAGCAGATGCAGGTGATAGCTTTAAAAGCGGCACATGCCGTGGATATCGATTATTGTGGTGTAGACATTATTCAGGCTGCAAGCGGTGATTATTATGTGCTGGAGGTAAACAGTATTCCGGCATGGCGCGGCCTGCAGGGCGTGACAGATTTTAATATTGCAGAAGTGCTGGTGGATGATTTTTTATGTAAATTGGAATCTTCAACAGTAAGCTGCTTTAAGCAATAAGGTTAAGACTATGCAGTCAAAAAAATACACTTCTGTGCAATTAGCCAAAGCCTATAAAACGGCATGCATGGCAGAGCTGCAGGCATTAAAGCCAGGTAATGTGCACGCATTTTCCGACGGCCACGGCATGACTATTGATGATTTTATTCAAAGCGCAGATGTGACAGCCGAAATTATTACTCGTGCAGATTTAACGCTAGGTGAACGTATATTTTATGCGGCAGAAGCTACTAAAAATGCGGTTGGGCAAAACACTAATCTTGGTGTGCTGCTGTTATGTGCGCCTATCATAGATGCGGCACTACGCTTAACTAATGGTCAATCATTACAGCAAAGTTTAAACCAGACATTATCTGCGCTAACCATTCATGATGCCGAATGTGTGTCAAGAGCGATTGTGCTGGCGAGCCCCGGTGGTTTGGGCAGTGCGGCTCAATACGATGTACGTGAAATACCCAACGTAAACTTGCTGAAAATGATGACTGCTGCGCAGGATAAAGACCGCATTGCATGGCAGTATGCCAACAATTTTCAGGACATTATGGAGTTCGGGTTATCACGTTATGCTGACGCCATGATTAAATGGGTAAATCCGGCATGGTCTGCTACGGCTTTGTATCTGGCTTTTCTAGCGCATTACCCTGATACACATATTGTGCGTAAATACGGAGAATCTTTTGCTGAAACTATCAGGCAAGAGTCTATTGAGTTTGAACACATGCACAGCACAGCAGAAAACCCTAAGCTGGTGCAAAAAAGGCTGCTGGATTGGGATGCCTCACTCAAACAGCGCGCTATCAATCCAGGTACTAGCGCTGATTTAACTGTGGCTACGCTGCTGGTTAGTGAATTGATTTAGCGTTCTCGCGGCAGGCTAAGTTTTCAGTTTTGTTTGGCACAATATAAACTGAATGAAATACATGTTACATCGATGTAAAATCGAAAAAATAGTCAAATAATTGTTGCTTTAGAGTTTTATAACTAAGCAATTGATTTTGATTTGTACATAAAAATTATAATTATGACCGTCTGTAAAACATTAATCAGTGAAAAATATAGAGGTCTCAATGTTAAATCGTTTCGCTGTAATTTTATGTGGTGGTTCTGGTACACGATTATGGCCGCTCTCGCGCTCACTTAAGCCAAAACATCTACTGCCGCTTAATGGTGATAGAACGCTATTGCAGCAAACTGCGCTGCGTATTAACCAAAAAGTAGCTGCCAGCCACCTGATTACGGTGACTCACGACAGTCATCGTTTTGAGGTAAAGGGCCAGTTGGCAGAGGTTTTGCCTGATGCGGTGAGTGGCGTTATTGCAGAACCTATCGCAAAAAATACCCTGCCTGCAATTGCAATTGCAGTTAAAAATATCTATGAAATTGATCCCACGGCTATTGTTGGTGTTTTTGCATCGGATCATGCTATTGATAATGAAGCTGCTTTTATTGCAGCTTGGGATGCTGCTGAAATAGGCGCTAAAGAAGGTTATCTTACACTTTTAGGCATTAAACCCTCAGAGCCGGCAACTGGATACGGATATATTCAACCAGGCGCTATTTTAAGCTTAGCTGATGGCGCGTTGCACGTCAGCTCTGTTTTGTCATTTGTTGAAAAACCCAATAAGGAAAATGCCGAAAAATTCGTAGAAGCCGGCTATCTCTGGAATAGCGGTATGTTCGTGTTCCGTGCGGATGTTTTTATGCAGCTTCTAGAGCGTTATCAACCTGAAGTTTCATCCATTCTGGCTGGGATCAATGAAGATAACATAGCAGATCAATATCAGTTATTGCCCAGTATTTCCATGGATCATGGCTTGGTTGAGCTGGCTGATAACGTTGCGGTCGTGCCGGTAGACATGGCATGGAGTGATCTGGGTAACTGGGAGTCTATTTATCAGCGCCATACCAAAAATACTGATAATAATGTCATCAACGGTGAGGTGGTTTGTCTTGGTACCCAGAATAGTTTGCTGTGGAGCCAGAGTGGTGTGCTCACTGCACTTGGTGTGAATAATCTGATTATTGTTCGTACCGCTGACGCTACGCTTATTTGTGATCGTAATTCTGCCGAGAATGTAAAGTTGCTTGTTGATGAGGTCAAATTACGATATTCGTCGCTGGCTGAAACGCATCTTACGGTGCAACGGCCATGGGGAACTTATTGTGTGCTCGGAGAGGGGCCGCATTTCAAAATCAAACGCATCATTGTTAAGCCTGGCAATAAACTCAGCCTGCAGTTACATCAACATCGCAGCGAGCATTGGGTTGTGGTGAGCGGAATAGCCAAGGTTACAAACGAGCAGCTGGAGTATGTCGTTAATGTGAACGAATCCACTTACATTCCGGCTGGACATAAACACCGCCTTGAGAATCCAGGTAATACTGAGCTGGTCATGATTGAGGTTCAGAGTGGCGCATATGTTGGTGAAGATGATATCGTTCGATTTCAAGATCAATATGGTCGTGAATGATTCATGGACATAAACGCATAAGATTGGTAGTTATATTTGCAGATGTTTGTATCGGCCTGCACTTGTTATGTGAATGTTTAACAGATTAGGCTTGTTGGATTAATTTTTATAGGGGAATTGAATGCGGGTTTCTAACCGAAAAAGAGTCATGGTGACCGGCGGTGCTGGTTTTTTAGGTTCGCATTTATGTGAGCGCCTGCTGAAAGAAGGAAACGATGTTCTTTGTGTTGACAACTTTTACAGTGGTACCAAAGATAATATCGTGCATCTGATCGGAAACCCGCATTTTGAATTGATGCGTCATGATGTGACATTTCCGCTTTATATCGAAATTGATGAAATTTATAACCTGGCTTGCCCGGCATCGCCGGTTCATTACCAATGGGATCCGGTACAGACTACAAAAACCAGTGTGATCGGCGCCATTAATATGCTGGGGCTTGCCAAGAGAACCAAAGCTAAAATTCTGCAGGCTTCAACCAGTGAGGTGTATGGAGATCCTGAAGTGCACCCACAAAAAGAAGATTATTGGGGGCATGTCAATCCAATCGGTATTCGCTCTTGCTACGATGAAGGCAAGCGTTGCGCTGAAACACTTTTTTTCGATTACCACCGTCAGCACAACCTCCAAATCAAGGTGGTGCGGATTTTTAACACCTATGGCCCGCGCATGCACCCTAATGACGGCCGTGTAGTCAGTAACTTTATAGTGCAGGCGTTACGTGGTGAAGATATCACTATTTACGGCGATGGCTCACAGACCCGCAGTTTCTGTTATGTAGATGATCTGATTGAAGGTTTTTTGCGTATGATGGCGAGCCCGCATGAAGTCACTGGCCCAATCAATATCGGTAATCCCAGAGAGTTTTCTATCAAACAGCTAGCTGAAACCATATTGAAGATGGTAGGCGGAACATCCAGATTGATATTAAAACCTTTGCCGCAAGATGATCCTAAGCAACGTCAACCTGATATCACTGTTGCCAGAGCAACTTTGGCTTGGGAGCCTCAGGTTGAACTTGAAGCCGGTTTACAAAAAACAATCGTTTATTTCAGGGAGTTTATGGAACTATGAAGCTTGCTCAACATAGTCTGATAGTTGTTACCCCTGTTTATGAAGATGTTGAAGCCAGTAGCCGCCTGTTCAGAGAGTTGTCAGTACAGTTCAAGCGTGATGTGTTTGTAGTGGCAGTGGACGATGGTTCGGTAAAGCAGCCGTTAAATATCAGTAGCCTGCAGAACTCAGGCATCGATGGCGTTGTGCTCAAACTTAGGCGTAATGTAGGCCACCAGCGTGCGATAGCCATTGGCTTGGGCTATGTATCTGAGTATATTCAAGCTGAACAGAAAGTTGTAGTCATGGATTCTGATGGGGAAGACTTACCATCAACGATCCCGGATTTACTCAATCGACTAGCAGCGGCTGATGTTGATGTCGTAGTGGCACAGCGCAAGAGCCGCGTTGAAACCTTCCGTTTTAAAGCTTTTTACGCTGTGTATAAGTTGTTTTTCAGCATAATGACAGGGCGTGCCATCAGTTTCGGTAACTTTATGGCACTCAAAGCCAGTTCTGTTAAGCGGCTTGTGGCCATGCAGGAGCTATCAATTCACATAGCAGGCGCAGTACTGGCATCAAAGCTTAGAGCGGCAGTTTGTCCGCTGGATCGTGGCGAGCGCTATGCAGGGCAGTCAAAAATGAATTTTGTCGGGCTGGTGCTGCACGGGTTCAAGGGCTTGATGGTGTTTGCTGAAGACGTACTGGTACGTGTGGGTATTGCCTGTGCATTGATAGCAGCACTTTCTGTGATAGGGGCTATTGCAGCTATTATGCTTAAATTGCTCGGATTCTCTACTCCTGGCTGGTTTTCTGTAGCCCTTGGTATATTGGTTTTAATGTTACTGCAGACAGGTGCGCTCGCACTCATGACGTTGATGCTGACGGGTGTTATTCGAAGCGGTACAGTGGCAACTATGGTGGCGTATCACGATTTTGTTGAGAGTGTTACTGAAACAGTCAGTAATGTGAATAAAACATGAAAAGCCAACATGCAGAGTTGATGCGTTACATTATTAATGGCCTTGTCGCGACAGCCGTACATTATGGTGTGTTGACATTCAATTTGCATGTGCTTGACATGCCCTCTGCAGGTGCGGCTAATCTTGTAGCGGCAATTTTTGGCATTACTGTATCTTTTCTTGGCAGCCGTTATTTCGTTTTTAACAAAACAGAGGGTGCCATACTATCGCAGGCATTGAAATTTAGTGGACTGTATGGAGCGATAGCCGTTTTGCACGGAAGTGTTCTATTGGTGTGGACTGACTGGCTAGGGTTTGATTACAGAGTAGGTTTTTTAATCGCCACGGCTTTTCAAGTCTCACTTAGTTATGTGGGTAACAAAAAATTGGTATTTAACGTATGAAATTGATTCGCTCAGCCATTGCAACTGCTATTTTTGTGATGCTACTTTTTCTCATCTACTACATTCATATCACTTACTTCAGCGTTAATGTCGTTTTCTATGCGGCTATTGCTGATTGCCTATTGGCGACACTGCTTGCTGGGTTGATTTTGTTTGCTGCAGCTTATTTTAATTCATTCAATTTGTTTGAAAAATCACAGATGATTCTGATCTGGCTGCTTGCCGGTTATGCGTTTGCTATTTCCGTACCAACGGTCATTGACCGTTCATTATCTTTTTATCTATTAGAAAAAATCCAGCAGCGCGGCGGCGGCATCAGGCTCGATAGTTTCGAACAGGTTTTTACGAAAGAGTATGTGAAAGAGCATCGATTAGTGGATGTCAGGCTCACTGAGCAACTGGAGTCAGGCACAATTCAAATAGAGAATGGATGTGTAAAATTGACCGAAAAAGGCAATAAAATCGCTAGGTTCAGTCGGTCATTTCGTCAGAATTTTTTACCAAAACAGCGTCTGCTTATGGGTAAATATTCAGACGATTTAATTAATCCTTTTAGAAGTAGTACAGCTACGAGCGATTATTCATGCCGTTAAATAGCTTGCCCCAAAGTTTAGCCAGAGATACTAATACACTCAGAATAGAGTTTTTTCTGCTTTTGGCCGGACTTATGTTGATGGCATTCACATTGAACCCTATGGTTTCCGGTGATGGTGCCATACGCTATGAGATCGTGCAGGCGATGCTTGATAGTGCAAAAATACAGCCGATTTTATATTCATTGGTTCAGCCTTTCCTATCCATGCCAATCGCATATCTAGCGGCTTGGTCGGGACAGGATGTCATCACCTATGTAGCTTATTTTAATTTCCTTGTTTTTTTAATACTTGGCTTTACCGCTAGTACGCTGCTATGCCGTATGTACTCATGTAAACTCGCAGTACGTTTCCTGTTGGTTCTTCTCGCCGCATCAATGCTGCCTCACCATTTGCAGCATTATTATGGTGAGGTTTTGACCAGCATGCTGATGGTGACAGGCTTTCTACTTTTGTTTGATAAAAAAAAATTATTGGCGATTATCCTGATAGGTTTGGGTATAGCCAATACGCCGGTGATGATAGTGCCTGCTGCTGTGACAGTACTGGCAATGTTAGTTACACGATCTATAGATCGCAACTATACCTTTACGCTTGCTACGGCCGTAATTTTTGCTACATTGATTATGGCGTTGGAAATGTACCTGAAATTCGGCTTATCTAAACACCCTTATTTAGTTTCAAAAGGATTTCAGACAGTTCTGCCATACTCTGGCAATCCAGGGTTTAGTTATCCTCTATTCTTCGGAGTCGTATCTATATTGTTTTCATTTGGCAAAGGGCTGCTGTTTTTTATCCCGGGCCTGATCTTGCTGTTTCACCCTGCAATTCTGGAAAAATTGCGTTTGGGTAAAAAAGAGAGAGTGATCATTGTTGTTTTCTGTATTTCTCTGATTCTTGTTTATAGTAAATGGTGGTCCTGGTATGGCGGTAGCTTCTGGGGGCCAAGATTTTTCCTTATTCTGATATTCCCAGCCTCTATAGCGCTTGCTGCATTTTTTGATGAAAAAACGCACTTTACGCCGACCGCATCTGCAATATTCAGTTGCGTGTTTATATTGTCCGCATGGGTAGCTACCAATGGTTATATTTTTGGCCAGCAAAATATGAATGAGTGTTGGATCAATAATTTTCAATTGGAATTTTTGTGCTGGTATGTTCCTGAATTCAGCGCGCTCTGGAGACCCTTTGTTTCCAGAACGCTTGATTTCGGTGGCGAAAGATTGCTTTTTGCAATATGGCAGTTGGTCGTGGTTGGCTATTTTTTATTAAAAATCATCAGCCGTGATTTTAAGTTAAGAAAATTCACAACACTCTTAATTACAAATAGCCGAGCAGATGACTTTTAGTTATTCAGAGGCAATAAAAAAATCAGTGATCTTCTGGGTTTTTTTTATTGCTGCATTCTTTTCTGTGCCTTATGCACAGCTCGGTGACATGCTCTTAATGCCTGGTGGTTTAGGTGATGCGCGTTTAAATAACTATTTTCTGGAAAATATATATCAGTACATACAAGGAAACTCCCCCTCTCTTTTTCATTTAAATTTCTTTTATCCATTTCCTTATGTTTTGGGTTTCAGTGACAATCATTTCGGTACGTCACCAGCTTACCTGATCCCAAGGGCGATCAGCGGTCAGGCAGATACGGCTTTTCAAATATGGTATTTATTTGGTTATTTTGCTAATTATGCTGCAGCTTACTATGCGCTTCGCAAGCTGGATGCAAGTGTGTTGGCTGCTGTTGTTGGGGCATTGATATTCGCATTTGCATTACCTGTTACCGCGCATTCCGGCCATGCTCAGTTGCATTACCGCTTTGCTGTCCCGTTATCGATTGCAGCGTACATTCATTTTCTGGACAGAAAAGATTGGCGATGTTTTGCTGTGGGTTCTGCTTGGCTGGTCTGGCAGTTCTATTGCACGATATACATCGGTTTTTTTCTATTATTAACGCTTGCCGCAATGACTTGCATTTATGTGTTTATTTCATTAAAAGCCGGTGCCGGTGGTATTAAAACAATAAGCATTGATTTTTTAAATAAGTTTGCTCGGCTGCCTTATCCTGAAAAAACTAAACTTATTGTTATTTTTGTTGTTCTGTTTCTCTTAACAGCACTTCTGTTTTATCCGTATTTACAGATTAGTGTTCTATACGACGCGAAGAGGCCTTGGCAGGAAATATCGACTATGCTGCCTAGGCTGGAAAGTTATTTTCTGGTCGACCAGTCCACGCTATGGGCATCACAGTCTAAAATATTTGCTGATCTACCGATGCGCCATGAGCATCAGATGTTTATTGGTGCGGTACCCATGCTGTTAGCCATTAGCGGCTTCCTTATAGGCCGCAGGCAAAATAAGAGGTTGGCTTTTCCTCTTATAAGCGGCTCTTTAATTTTGTTGCTGTTGTTAACACTCTCAATTGGAGGCGTTAGTCTCTGGTATGTTTTTTCAAAGCTCCCATTAGCTTCAGCCATACGCGCTATGACACGTATCATTTTAGTATTTTTGTTTCCAGTGGCTTTTTTAAGTGCTATTGCAGTAGATAGGCTTAGATTAAAAGGCTATTGGCAGCAGAAGACGTTGTTTATTATTATTCCGTTGCTGCTACTGGAGTTTTCTGCCATACCACCGGGAAGGACTTCTAAAGCAGAGTGGCGCAATAGGTTGGCCGCCAGTGAGCTTGCCATGCTGGCTAACCTTCCACAAAATGCAATATTGTTTTATGCGCAGAAAGGCGATGTATTTTCTTTCGATGAGCTGGATGCGATGTGGGCAGCATTTAATCATGGCTTGCCGACACTTAATGGATATAGTGGTTTATACCCACCCGGTTATTCTGTAGATTTCGGTAATGACTGTGCAGAGTTACCGCAGCGCATTCAGCAGTATCTCGGCTTTATTGGGCAGCCTAACAATAATGATGCCTATCTGGCTTTAATAAAACGCGTAGTACCTGTTGGATTTTCTAATTGCAATCCTGATTGGTTTGTTAAGCGACCATACACTGTTTCTAACCGTGAATACACACCAGGTGAAATCAAAAGGTTATCATTTGAATTTGTAGGACGCAGTAAATACGCCGGTAAAGAATATGTAGAGATCAAAGTTAAGAATAATGGAGATTTGCATATATCGGCTGCCTCTGCTGTTAATAAACCGCTTCGATTATCATGGCGGTTTATTGGTGCGGATGGGAGTCCGCTATCAGGATGGGATAGGCGTAAAAGTATCCCTTATGATATACCTGCCAATGGTAGTGTTAATGTTAGAGTACCTGTGCAACCGGAATCGGTTGAAGGTGGGCAAAAACTACAAATATCTATAGTTCAGGAATTTGCATTTTGGGGCCATGATATTGGCATTTCCCCATTAGAAATTGAATGGACATCAGAATAACTAATTTATTTTGGAAATATTAAGAAGCATGAAAATAGCGATAGCAGGAACCGGGTATGTTGGCATGTCTAATGGCGTGCTGTTATCACAGCACCATGAGGTCGTTGCGCTTGACATCCTCCCTGAAAAGGTAGCCATGATCAATCGCAAGCAGTCACCGATTGTTGATTCTGAGCTTGAGGACTATATTAAAAATAAGCCGCTTAATTTCAGAGCCACACTGGATAAGCATGATGCTTATGCCGGAGCTGACTTTGTTATTATCGCGACGCCGACTGACTATGACCCTGAATCCAACTATTTCAACACTAGCAGTATTGAGGCAGTTATCCGTGATGTGATGGCGATTAATCCTGATGCAGTCATGGTTATCAAGTCGACTGTGCCGGTAGGCTATACGCTTGCTACAAAACAGACGCTTGGCTGTGATAAGCTTATTTTTTCACCGGAGTTTCTACGTGAGGGTCGTGCGCTTTACGACAATTTGCACCCTTCTCGCATCGTAGTCGGTGAGCGCTCAGCGCGCGCAGAGGTTTTTGCCAAACTGCTCCAGCAGGGCGCTATCAAGCAGGATATTCCGGTGCTGTTTACAGACCCGACCGAAGCCGAGGCGATTAAGCTCTTTGCCAATACCTACCTGGCGATGCGCGTGTCATATTTTAACGAGCTGGACACTTATGCCATTTCTCACGGGCTGGACAGCAAACAGATCATTGATGGTGTCGGCCTGGACCCACGTATTGGCTCACATTACAATAACCCGTCCTTTGGCTATGGTGGTTACTGTTTACCTAAAGATACCAAGCAGTTACTGGCGAATTACATCGATGTGCCACAAAATCTCATTAAAGCGATTGTTAAGTCTAATACTACGCGTAAGGATTTTATTGCCCAATCCATCATGAAGCGCAATCCACAGGTGGTAGGTATCTATCGCCTTATTATGAAAGCCGGATCTGATAATTTTCGGGCTTCCAGTATTCAGGGTATTATGAAGCGCATCAAGGCAAGGGGGATTGAAGTTATTATCTATGAGCCGACCCTTATAGAGAAGGAATTCTTCCATTCTGAAGTTATCAACGACTTGCAGGCGTTTAAGGCTAAAGCAGACATCATTGTCGCTAATCGCCTGGCGGATGATCTTGCTGATGTGAGTGACAAGATATTTACCCGCGATTTGTTCGGTAACGATTAACTGAAAAATTGCACCTGACAGAACAATAGTAAAAAGTAAGCGCTTAAATACTTCTGGTATGAATTGACTGGTCGCGTTGTGTAGAGGCGGGCGTCAGAGAGTTTGTGCCAGCACCTTTCACCAAAACCATTGTTTAGTATAATGCTGTTGAGGGTATTGATGTGATTACGCCTGATTCCACAATGTTATTCAGAATATTGTCATGCTCACCTTAAAGTAAGATTACCTAGAATGTTAAAAAAATAATATGAAAGTCATTCTTTCAGTTGACTCGGTTAAGTACCCGCTTACGGGTATTGGTCGCTACACCTATGAGCTAGCCAGCAGGTTGCAAACACGCGCTGAATTAGAGCTTTTGCTTTTATCAAACGACAGGTTCGTGGCTGAATTGCCTGCTCATGCACCCAACACATCGGCAAAGCAGAACATTTTACCTAACGTTAAAAGCTGGCTGTATCAACGCTTGCGTAAAAGTTATATTGCCGTAGAAGCTGCAAAAGCGATTAAAGACATTATCAGTCAGCATGCACTGCAGAAGCATAAAGACGCGGTTTTTCATGGTCCAAATTTCTATTTAACTGACTTTGATGGCCCTAGTGTGGCTACCTTTCATGATATCTCAGTGTTTACGTTTGCGCAGTATCATCCGCCGGAGCGTGTCAGATTTATGCAGCGACAGATGAAACTGGCAATGGAGCGTGCTTCTATGCTGATTACAGTCTCGACATCTGCGCAGCGCGAGATAGCGTCTCAGTTCGGGTATCCGATTGAAAAAATCCGCGTCATCCCGTTAGCTTGTTCTGGCGAATTTCACCCTCGTAGCGAGATTGAAACCAGCCCGGTATTGAAGCTCCACGGTTTAAAATATGGAGGCTATACATTGTTTACAGGTACGGTTGAGCCACGCAAGAATATTGATGGACTTCTGGATGCATACTCGGCATTGCCGGAAGCTACGCGTCGACAATGGCCGCTGGTGATAGCAGGTTTTCATGGATGGCAGAGTGAAAAGCTGCATGCGCGCATCAAGGCTGCGGTAGATGCAGGCTGGGCGTATTATCTGGGCTATGTGACGAATGAAGATCTCCCGTATTTGTATGCGGGTGCACGGTTATTTGTTTTCCCTTCACATTATGAAGGCTTCGGCTTGCCCGTTCTGGAGTCAATGGCGAGTGGAGTGCCAGTGGTCTGTTCTAACTCATCCTCATTACCAGAAGTAGTAGGCGATACTGCCCTGACATGTGATCACGACGATATTGACACTCTACGACAGTTGATAAGCAGAGGTTTGGAGGATGTTGACTGGAGAGCAAATGCCATTATTAAGGGGCTGCATCGAGCAGCTACTTTCAGCTGGGATAAGTGCGCAGAACAGACAATTCAGGTCTACCGCGAGCTTGCTGCAAGGGATTTGGTTTGAAAATTTTGCACTTTTTCAAGACCTATCTTCCTGACACCATGGGTGGTATCGAACAGTTTATTTTTCAGCTGGCACGCGGCGGTAAGCGTTATGAAATAGAAAGTACTGTTCTTTTTTTAAGCGAGCATGCTGATGATCAAGTCACGCAAATGGACGAGCATCAAGCTTACCGAGCTAAAGTCGATTTCCAGATTGCATCAACACCATTCTCATTTTCCTGTTTCAGAAAATTTGCAGCGCTGGCCAAAGAGGCTGACATCATTCACTACCATTTTCCCTGGCCGTTTATGGATGTTGTACATTTTGCTACCGGTGTAAAAAAACCAACGGTGGTTTCATACCACTCCGATATCATCCGTCAGAAAAACTTACTCAAGATCTATAGCCCGCTGCAACGCAAGTTTTTATCCAGTGTAGATCGTATCGTAGCATCCTCGCCAAATTACTTTGCCACCAGTGATGTGCTGACCGAATTTAAAGATAAAGTCAGTGTTATTCCTATCGGTCTGGACAAGGCATCCTATCCTGAGCCTACAGCAGAACGCCTGCGCTACTGGCGAACGCAATTTAAAGATCGCTTTTATTTGTTTGTTGGTGTGTTGCGCTATTACAAGGGTCTGCATATTTTAATCGAGGCGGCAAAGGGAGTTGATTACCCCATTGTAATTGTTGGCGCTGGGCCCATTGAGGCTGAGCTGAAAGCTCAAGTTGCAGAATTAGGACTAAAAAACATTCATTTTTTAGGTCTGCTTCCGGATGAAGATAAGGTAGCTTTACTGATACTTTGCTACGGCGTGCTGTTTCCTTCCCATCTGCGTTCCGAGGCTTTTGGCATTTCATTGCTGGAAGGTGCCATGTTCGGTAAGCCTATGATTTCGAGCGAGATTGGTACCGGTACAACTTTTATTAATATTGGTGGGAAAACCGGGCTAGTGGTGCCACCAAGTGATCCGGTGGCACTCAGGCAAGCCATGCAGCATTTATGGGATCATCCGCAGCAGGCCTTGGTGATGGGAAAAAATGCAGAAGAACGTTACTGGCATTACTTTACCGCCGATAAAATGATTGAGTCTTATGCCAAACTTTATCGGGAGCTTATTTGATGCGCTAACATTGAATTTCTTAATCATCGTATGGTGATATATGTAAAGACTAAAATGATAGTGATATTTTTTATGAAAATAGAACGTCTTTAATCACAAATCTTGTCTAGGTACCAGCCTGCGTTGGTATGACGAACATGAGACATATCGAAGAGTGTAGTGTCATTGCGAACGGTGTGAAGCATTCAGGGTTTCGAAGTTGAATCAGCAGTACTATGGATTGCCGCCGCCACGTTAGCTCGCGGCTAAAGGCTTAATTGCTCACAATGACGGAATAAATCAGTGCTTTCTATAGGTATTAACCTTTTTCTAAATGATAGTCGTCTAAGTTATAATGGCGGCTATTCATTTCTTTCAAGTACCGCATGACCATTCCTGATTTTTCCATTCTGACCTGGATTATCGTCACTAGCTTTGCCGGTGGCTTGCTGAGTGTTTCTCTTGCGGCAGTTTTTGCGCTTAATTTGCGCACGGCTTGGATTCCCATGCTGGTCAGTTATGCGATTGGTGCAATGCTGGGTGCGGTATTTCTGGAAATTCTGCCGCACGCGTTTGAAGAGGCGACAAGTGTAGAGAGTGTTTCGGCAACGCTACTGTTTGGTTTATTGCTGTTTTTTGTGCTTGAAAAACTGGTGATCTGGCGCCATTGTCATGGTGACCATTGCGAAGTGCATGCCATTCATAACGAGGCTAATTGCCCGGAAGCGCAGCATAGCAGTTCAGCACAAGAGGGTGGTGCTAAATTCAGGGCAGTAACATCTCATGCGCCATCTATTGTGCAAAGTCATTCGCATACACACAGCCATCATGATAGCGGACGTAGCGGCATGATGATCATGATAGGCGATACTTTTCATAACTTTGTTGACGGTGTTTTAATCGCTGCCGCATTTCTGGTGGATGTTAAGCTTGGTATGGTGACGGCACTGGCGATTATTTCGCATGAAATCCCGCAGGAAGTTGGCGATTTTCTGATTCTGCTGCACTCAGGCTACAGCAAAAAACAGGCGTTTATTTTTAATCTGATTTCAAGTCTGGCAACCTTGATTGGCGGCCTGATCGCATACTTTGCTCTGCAATTTGTAATGGGTTGGATACCGTATATTCTGGGCTTGGCTGCGGCCAGCATGCTATACGTTGCAGTGGCGGATTTGATTCCTAGCTTGCATAAACGTACCGAATTAAAGGCGACAATCAGCCAGGTCTCATTGATCAGCCTGGGTGTCGCTACTATCTGGCTCGCGCACATCCTGCTCGAGTAATTGTTTGTTTCTGTAATGGCGACGATGCTTTGCGCCGAGTATCCATAACAACAGGGCGCACGGAACCAAGCCGTAGAAAGTGAAAGTTAGTAATCCCGCAGCTATAGATTTTTCGGTAGCTGCCATTAAGATCACAACGTAAAGCCATGCAATAACAATAATATACATGGTGTAATCATAACGATATTTTTAAGATTTATAGGTTTTTTATGACAAATAAAACAGTAACTAAAAACGCCACACCCAAAGTGGGCTTCGTATCCTTGGGTTGCCCTAAGGCCGGTTCTGATGCGGAACGTATTCTCACCCAGTTGCGTGCTGAAGGTTACGAGATATCGGGCAGCTATGATGAAGCCGATCTGGTAGTAGTCAATACCTGTGGTTTTATTGATAGTGCAGTGGCAGAGTCGCTGGATGCAATCGGTGAGGCAATCAATAAAAATGGCAAAGTGATTGTGACAGGCTGCCTTGGTGCAAAAGCGGGCGTGGTTCAAGCGGCGCATCCTAGCGTACTGGCTGTGACTGGTCCACACGCACTGGAAGAAGTGATGACAGCGGTGCATGCAAACCTGCCTAAACCACATGAGCCGTTTGTTGATCTGGTACCGCCGCAAGGTGTGCGCTTAACGCCTAAGCATTATGCGTATTTAAAAATTTCTGAGGGTTGTAACCATCGTTGCAGCTTCTGCATTATTCCTAGCATGCGTGGCGACTTGGTAAGCCGCCCGATCGGTGAGGTGCTGAATGAGGCCGAAAACCTTGTTAATGCAGGTGTGAGTGAAATTCTGGTGATTTCGCAAGATACTTCTGCATATGGCGTAGATGTGAAATATCGCCCGGGTTTCTGGAATGGCCGCCCGGTAAAAACACGCATGACTGAATTGACTAAAGCGCTTAGCGAGTTGGGTGTGTGGACACGATTGCATTATGTGTACCCGTACCCGCATGTAGATGAGGTGATACCGCTGATGGCAGATGGTTTGATTCTGCCGTATCTGGATGTGCCGTTTCAGCATGCTAGCCCACGGATTCTGAAGGCGATGAAACGTCCGGCCAGCAGCGAGAATAATCTGGCACGCATCAAAGCCTGGCGTGAAATCTGCCCAGATATCACGATTCGCAGTACCTTTATCGCTGGCTTTCCGGGTGAGACTGAAGATGACTTCGAGATGCTGCTGGACTTTTTGGAAGAAGCACAATTGGATCGCGTAGGTTGCTTTGCTTACTCGGCAGTGGATGGTGCTGCAGCTAACGCTTTACCAGACCAAGTGCCTGAAGAGATTAAGCAAGAACGTTTAAGCCGTTTCATGGAAGTGCAGGAACGTATCAGTGCAGCTAAATTGCATTCTAAAATCGGCAGTATCCAAACCGTGCTGGTTGATGAAATTGTGACTGATGTAGAAGGTAATGTTGAAGCCATTGGCCGAACTAAAGCCGACGCGCCGGAAATCGATGGTGTTGTTTATTTAGAAGATGCTGAAGGCCTGGCACCGGGTGATTTTGTTGAGGTGGAAATTTATAGCGCAGATGGGCATGACTTGATAGGCGGACCACCAAGAAGCTAAGGCTGAATATTTAAGTTGGATAAAAGCAACAACAGGCGGCAGATGAGCGATCATTTGCCGTTTTGCTAGGTAATTGCGTTTTTCAGGTAATTGAATACTTAAGCGCTGAATAAATCCGGCATGATTGGAGCAGGGCGCTCGCTATCGGAGAGTCAGTGGGCAACGCGTTGGTTTTTTTGCGGCTTTTTTGTGTTTGGTTCTAGCTGGGCTCAAGTCAATGTATGGTGTTTGACTCACTCGAATGTAACCTAGGCTTGCCAGTTTTTGCTCTGTGGTCTCAAACAGACTGAGCGGATTGTCTATATTTTGCAGAGTAATCAACTGCTTGCTGACTTTTAGCACGTGGTACATCACGAATTTGTTTGCGGTTTGTTTGCCGTAAATTTCGCCTATATGTATCACAATGCCTCCCGACCCTTAATTCTCGCGTATGGTAGCGTCGCCATCACTGATTAACAAGTGTTTTACCTGCTAATTTTGCTTCCTGCGTAAATTCATGTGTGATTTGATTAAATCAATCGCCTGATAACGGAATCTGCTGCCATCGGCATCTTTAATCCACATGTGCAGCAGGCCGCCAAAAAACAGGTGCGTATCCAGTGCCAGCGCCCGTGGGCTGAGTGGTGTTGCCAGCAGGCCTTGCGCTTTGGCTCTTTCGTAGGCCGCTTCAAGCTTTTCGACGATACATGAGCAATTGTGCAGCATTTGATGCAATACGCTGGCAAATTCATCCACATACTCACATTTAATCATGATGATTTCGTAAGTCTCACGCATTTCAAGATTACTGCTTAAATCATTGATAGTATTGCATAAACTGGCTTCGATCTGGTTCAGCGGATTATCATTGCTATTGGCGACAGGTGTCAGAGTATCATCTATACTGTCTATAAGCGGTAAGAAAACCTGTTCGCGTATTGCATGAAAAATATCTGTTTTATTTTCAAAATGCCAGTAGACCGCGCCTCGGGTAACATTGGCTTCTGTTGCAATATGCTCTAATGTTGATTTACTGACGCCACGCTTGAGGAATACCGCGCGCGCCGCATTTACGATTCGCTGTCGTGTAAGTTCTGCATCTTCTTTAGTTTTTCTGACCATTAGATTTACCTGTTTTTACAAAATTTAACGTGTATTGTATTAAATTCTCATTTACATACATTCCTGTTTGTATATAATATACATTCAAAAATGTATATAAGCAAGCCTTTAATAAGTTCAAATTTAATAAAAACATAATCTAATTAATAGGTTATCAGTACATAAGCTTGGAGTAAGCAATGGTATTTAAAACAAGTCAGCATCATCCATCACAAAACAGTACGCAGGTCACAGAGGATAAAAATACTGTTTTTAAACTAAGTGCAATTTTAATAGCCTTCACTATGATTGCTGTGTCTGCTTGCGGCAAAAAAGACGAGGCAGCCAATGCGGGAGCCAACATGCCGGCACCTGTAGTTACAGTGGTGAGTGTGCAGACCGAGAGTGTGCCTACAGTAAATGAGTTGCCTGGGCGCACTGCGCCATACCTGATTTCAGAAGTCAGGCCGCAGGTGAGCGGCATTGTGCAGAGACGAGCCTTTAATGAAGGCAGTGAAGTGAAGGCCGGACAGTTGTTATACCAGATTGATCCGGCGGTATATCAGGCTGCTTATGATAGTGCTAAAGCAAATCTGGCTAGAGCATCGGCTAGTGTTGGTTCAGAAAAGTTAAAGGCGCAGCGTTATGCCGAGCTGGTTAAAATCGAGGCAGTCAGCAAGCAGGCTAATGATGAAGCTGATGCTTCACTGAAGCAGGCAGAGGCTGAAGTGGCGTCAGCAAGAGCAGCGTTGGATAGAGCCAGAATTGATCTCGCCTATACAAAAGTGGTTTCGCCTATTTCAGGCCGTATCGGTCGTTCAACTGTCACTCCTGGTGCTTTGGTAACGGCTAATCAAGCAGCTGCACTTGCTACGGTTCAGCAATTAAATCCAATCTATGTAGACGTGACACAATCTAGTGCTGAATTAATGGCTATGCGCCGTGATTTGGAGCAAGGAAAGTTGAAGAGTGCGGGAGGCAACTCTGTTGCTGTGCAGTTGGTGCTGGAAGACGGCAGTATCTTTGAGAAAGAAGGCAAACTTGCATTTTCAGAAGTCACTGTGGATCAAGGTACCGGTAGTGTGACATTGCGTGCAGCCAGCTATTGCCTGGTATGTATGTACGCGCGCGCATGACGCAGGGTGTAAAAAGCGATGCAATTCTGGTACCGCATGCTGCTATAGGCCGTGACCCACGCGGTAATGCGACCGTGATGGTGGTGAATGCCGAAAATAAGGTTGAGCCACGCATAGTGAAGACTGCGCAATCAATTAATGATAAATGGGTGGTGACTGAAGGACTGGCTGCAGGCGAGCGTGTGATTGTAGAAGGATTACAAAAAGCGAGACCCGATGCAGTGGTTGATCCTCAAGAAGCCAAGCCTGCCGTGGCACAAGAAAACGCGGCTGCTGCCGTGGCTAAGTGAGGTAGCTGACTATGGCACGCTTTTTTATTGATCGTCCTATTTTTGCATGGGTTATTGCCATCGTTATCATGTTGGCCGGTGCTCTTTCTATACTGAGCTTACCGATATCGCAATATCCTGCTATTGCACCGCCACAGGTCGCTATCAATGCAAACTATCCCGGTGCTTCTGCGAAAACAGTTGAAGACTCAGTCACGCAGGTGATCGAGCAGAAAATGACCGGGCTGGATGGTTTGATTTATATGAACTCATCCAGTGACGGGTTTGGTCGGGCGACTGTCACGTTGACTTTTAAAGCAGGTACCGATCCTGATATTGCCCAGGTGCAGGTTCAGAATAAGTTGCAGTCATCATTGCCGCTTCTGCCGCAGGAAGTGCAGCAACAAGGGGTCACTGTAGCAAAGTCCGCACGTAACTTTCTGATGGTAATTGGCTTTGCTTCTGAGAATGGGAGTTTGGAGGCGAATGACCTGTCTGATTTTATCGTTGCAACGGTACAGGATCAATTATCTCGTGTTAACGGTGTCGGTGAGGTGCAGATTTTTGGTTCGCAATATGCAATGCGTGTATGGATGGATCCGTCCAAGCTGAATAATTTCAAACTGACTGCTGCTGATATCAAGGCTGCGATACGCGCGCAGAATACGCAGGTAGCTGCAGGCCAGCTTGGTGGAACTCCGGCACTGCCAGGTCAGGGTTTTTCCGCCACTATCACTGCGCAAAGTCGCCTGCAGACGGCCGAGCAATTCAGAAATATTCTTCTGCGCAGTTCAAAAGAAGGTGGTGAAGTGCGTCTTGGTGATGTTGCCAGAGTGGATATCGGTGCTGAAAATTACGGTACTATCGCACGCCTGAACGGCAAGCCTGCCGCCGGTATCGGTATTAAACTGGCCCCGGGCGCAAACGCACTGGATACAGCGGATGCCGTGCGTGCAAAATTAGAACAGCTCAAGCCATATTTCCCGGCAGGCGTGACTGTGCTCGTGCCTTATGACACAACGCCGTTTGTGAAACTTTCTATTCAGGAGGTTGTAAAAACGCTGGTAGAAGCAATGGTGCTGGTGTTTTTAGTGATGTACCTGTTTCTGCAGAATCTGCGCGCAACACTGATTCCGACTATTGCTGTTCCAGTTGTGCTGTTAGGTACCTTTGGCATCATGGCTGCTTTTGGTTTTTCAATCAATACCTTGACGATGTTTGGCCTGGTGCTGGCTATCGGTTTGCTAGTCGATGATGCGATCGTGGTGGTTGAAAACGTTGAGCGGTTGATGACGGAAGAAGGTTTATCACCTAAAGAAGCTACGCGTAAATCTATGGATCAGATCACCGGCGCGCTGATTGGTATCGGCATGGTACTTTCTGCTGTTTTTGTACCAATGGCTTTCTTTGGCGGATCAACCGGTGTAATTTATCGTCAGTTTTCAATTACGATTGTAGCTGCAATGGCGCTGTCGGTAGTGGTTGCGATTGTGTTTACGCCTGCGTTGTGCTCAACGATGCTCAAACCTGTTCAAAAAGGTCATGGTCACGGTGAAAGTGGATTTCTCGGTCGCTTCTTTACCTGGTTTAATCGTATGTTCGACCGCAACACGCAGCGTTACGAAGCTACGGTCAGCGGTATATTAAAACGCAGTACACGCTTCCTGATTATTTACATAGCTATTGTCGTTGTATTAGGTGTTTTATTTGTACGCATGCCGACATCATTTCTGCCGGAAGAAGACCAAGGTATTCTTTTTAATCAGATTATGCTGCCTGCCGGTGCCACACAGGAACGAACCATTGAAGTGCTTAAAAAAGTTGAGCATCATTTTCTTGTAGATGAAAAAGATACTGTGAAAGCCATATTTACCGTGGCAGGTTTCAGCTTCGGCGGTAGCGGTCAGAACATGGGGATTGGCTTCATAAACTTGAAAGACTGGGAAGAACGCAGTAAGCCTGGCATGGATGTAAAGTCTATAGCCGGTAGAGCGATGGGGGCTTTCTCGCAAATTAGAGAGGCCATGGTGTTTGCCTTCGTACCGCCAGCAGTGATTGAATTAGGAACTTCTAATGGTTTTGATGTACAGATGCAGGACCGTGCCGGTTTGGGGCATGAGGCTTTGATTGCTGCACGTAACCAGTTTCTTGGTATGGCATCGCAAGATAAGCGCCTGATGGGCGTGCGTCCGAACGGGATGGACGATACGCCTGAATATCGACTTGATATCGACCATGCGAAGGCCGGTGCTCTAGGCGTAACGGTTGCTGATATTAATGATTCATTATCTACTGCCTGGGGTGGTAGTTACATCAACGACTTTCTAGATCGCGGCCGTGTCAAAAAGGTCTATCTGCAAGGTGATGCGCATTCGCGCATGGTGCCGGAAGATTTAAACAAGTGGTACGTACGTAACTCAAGGGGCGAGATGGTGCCATTCTCTGCTTTTGCCAGTGCGCACTGGACTTTCGGTTCGCCGCGTCTGGAACGTTATAACGGTCAGCCTGCTGTTGAATTGCTTGGCCAGGCTGCGCCAAAAATGTCTTCAGGGGAGGCTATGGCAGCAGTAGAAGAGATTATGACTAAAATGCCACCAGGCATCGGATATGAATGGACTGGCACCTCCTATGAAGAGCGCGCAACAGGTTCACAGGCGCCAGCCTTATATGCGCTGTCTTTGCTGGTTGTGTTTCTTTGTCTGGCGGCTTTGTATGAGAGTTGGTCAGTTCCGTTTGCTGTGATGCTGGTGGTGCCGCTTGGTGTGCTTGGTGCATTGCTGGCAGCAACGGGGCGCGGGCTATCCAATGACATTTACTTTCAGGTTGGTCTGCTGGCAACGATAGGTCTTTCATCTAAGAATGCAATCTTGATCGTAGAGTTTGCAAAATCGGAAATGGAAGCCGGTAAGGATCTGGTTACTGCAACAATGAATGCGGTGCGTATGCGTCTGCGGCCTATCTTGATGACCTCACTTGCATTCGGTTTTGGTGTGTTGCCACTTGCGATATCGACCGGCGCTGGCTCCGGCAGTCAGAACGCCATTGGCACCGGTGTGCTGGGCGGTACGGTTGCTGCAACTATGCTTGGTATATTCTTTATTCCTCTGTTCTACGTCGTGATCAAGAGAATATTTAAAGATAAGCCGCAAATAGCAGCTTCTAATGCGGCGGTAATGACTGCCGAGGAGAATAAGGAATGATTAAATTGAAAACATTGGTTGTGGCAGTAGCTATTGCTACAACCAATGCCTGTAGCCTGATACCGGAATACCTGCGTCCGCAGGCACCTGTGCCGGAGACTTTCCCAAATGCCGACGCGAAGGCAGCATCATCTGCAACTCAGTTGAGTGACATTCCATGGCAGGACTATTTTGCCGATGCCCAGTTACGCGAAGTAATCGGCCTGGCATTGAACAATAATCGTGATTTACGCGTTGCTGCACTTAATATAGAAAAAGC
>LNAP01001883.1_pt1 | contig 40210 bp, 47 predicted proteins | sample 602601 | NCBI WGS metagenome assembly LNAP01 (sample SAMN02440304, study PRJNA202911) | soil metagenome | biome: Subtropical and temperate rainforests or woodlands; isolation source: soil samples (1 kg each in a 20% v/v slurry with milli Q water) were... ...
GTAGCTCGTCGGGCTCATAACCCGAAGGTCGTCGGTTCAAATCCGGCTCCCGCAACCAAACATCAAGAAAGGCTACTCGAAAGAGTGGCCTTTTTTGTGCCTGTCGAAAAAAGCTTTCATGACAAATATTTTGTAATTATTTTTTTCAGCAGGGATTGGTAACTGAGCGGGTTGCCCCCATCCTGTCGCGCATAGTTCAAGAGGTGATTGATGCGCGCTCACTCGTCTGCCCCACAAGACACTGTTACTGCGGTACACCCCATCAAGGCCGGGCGCTTGCGCTGGCTGGTGCGTATCAGCCAGTACCGTCAGCCTATCGGCCTCGCCGTCACGCTGTTGCTGTTCGCCCTTGCATTGATTGCCTGTCGCCACCTGCTGAGCGAGCTCGATCTGTACGCCCTGCACGACTCGATCATGCAGGTGCCGCGCTCAGCCCTGCTCGGTGCAGTCGCCGCGACGGTCGTCGGATTCGTCATCTTGCTGGGCTATGAATGGTCCGCCAGCCGTTATGCCGGTGTGAAATTGCCCGCGAAAACGCTGATCCTGGGCGGATTCAGCGCTTTTGCCATCGGCAACGCCATCGGGCTCTCGTTATTGTCGGGGGGCTCGGTTCGCTACCGGCTGTATGCCCGCCATGGCCTGGGCGCGACAGATGTCGCCCACATGACCCTGTTCGCCAGCCTGTCCCTGGGCTGTGCACTGCCGCCGCTGGCAGCCCTGGCAACCCTCAGTGATCTGCCCGCCGCTTCCGCCGCCCTGCACTTGCCGGCCACCTGGCTGGGAGCGATCTGCGTGGCGGTGCTGCTACTCACCTGTGCGCTGGCTATCGGCATCTACCGTCGGCGCCTGCCAGAACAGCCCTATCGGGACAGCCTGCTGATCAAGGCCGGACGCCGCACCCTGCGCCTGCCGGGCCGACGCTTGACGCTCCTGCAACTGATCATCACCACGCTGGATGTCGCGGCGGCCGCCACGGTGCTGTACTTGTTGCTGCCCGAAACACCACCGTTCGGCGCATTCCTGCTGGTGTACCTGTTGGCGCTGGCAGCCGGCGTACTCAGTCATGTACCGGGCGGGGTCGGGGTGTTCGAAGCGATCCTGCTGGCGGCCTTCGCCGACACACTAGGGGCCGCGCCTTTGGCCGCCGCCTTGCTTTTATATCGCTTGATCTATGTCCTGCTGCCGATGCTGGTGGCCTGTGTGTTGTTGCTGATCAATGAGGCGCAACGGCTGTTCCAGGCCCGCCAGTCCCTGCGGGTAGCGTCGGGCCTGGCGGCGCCGATCCTGGCGGTGCTGGTGTTCCTCTCGGGCGTGGTGCTGCTGTTTTCCGGCGTGACCCCGGAAATCGATACTCGCCTGGAGCACATTGGTTTCCTGATCCCTCATCGGCTGGTGGACGCCTCGCACCTGGGCGCCAGCCTTGTGGGCGTGTTGTGCCTATTGCTCGCCCAGGGTCTGCGCCGTCGCTTGTCCGCCGCCTGGATGCTGACCACCGTTTTACTGTTGGTGGGCGCCCTGCTCTCACTGCTCAAGGGCTTCGATTGGGAAGAGGCCACGCTGCTGACGCTGACGGCCAGTTTGTTGGCGGTGTTCCGGCGTTCGTTTTATCGTCCGAGTCGCCTGACCGAGTTGCCATTTTCGCCGCTGTTTCTGATTGCCAGCCTATGCGTGCTCGGCGCGTCAATCTGGCTGCTGCTGTTTGCATACCAGGACGTGCCCTACAGCCATGAACTGTGGTGGCAATTCACCCTCGATGCCGACGCCCCTCGTGGTCTGCGCTCACTGCTGGGCGCGGCGGTGCTGCTGGTGGTGGTGTCCCTTACCTGGCTGCTGCGTACCGCCCGCCCGATGATCCAGCTGCCGGCGGCAGAAGAACTGGAGCGAGCCAAAAAGATTCTCATGGCCTCTTCACAAGCCGATGGCGGCCTGGCCCTGACCGGTGACAAGGCATTGCTGTTTCATCCCAACGACGAAGCATTTCTGATGTATGCCCGCCGTGGCCGCAGTCTGGTGGCATTGTACGACCCGATCGGCCCTACCCAGCAACGCGCAGAAATGATCTGGCAGTTCCGCGACCTGTGCGATATCCATCATGCGCGCCCGGTGTTCTATCAGGTTCGCGCCGAGAACCTGCCGTATTACATGGACATCGGCCTGACCGCGATCAAGCTGGGTGAAGAAGCACGGGTCGACCTCAAGCATTTCGATCTCGAAGCCAAGGGCAAAGAGATGAAGGACTTGCGCTACACCTGGAACCGCGGTACCCGGGACGGCCTGTCGCTGGAGATCCACGAACCGGGCCAGGCGCCGATGGATGAGCTGAAGGTCATTTCCGACGCCTGGCTGACCGGCAAGAACGTGCGGGAAAAGGGCTTTTCACTTGGCCGGTTCAGTGATGACTACCTCAAGCATTTTCGCATCGCCGTGATTCGTTTCGAAGGCCGCCCGGTGGCGTTCGCCAATCTGCTGGAGACGCACAGCCATGAATTGGCCAGCCTCGACCTGATGCGCGCCCACCCCGACGCCCCCAAACTGACCATGGAATTCATGATGGTCGGGCTGATTCAGCATTACAAAGCCCATGACTATGCCCGCTTCAGCCTCGGAATGGTCCCCCTGTCGGGCCTGCAACCGCGACGCGGCGCACCGCTGACCCAGCGTCTGGGTTCGATGGTGTTCCGCCGTGGCGAACAGCTCTATAACTTCCAGGGCCTGCGCCGTTTCAAAGATAAATTCCAGCCTGACTGGGAACCTCGTTACATGGCCGTGCCCGCCGGACTCGATCCGCTGGTAGCCCTGGCCGATACCGCCGCCCTGATTGCAGGCGGCCTGACTGGATTGGTGAAACGCTGATGATGCAACGCTCCTGGCGATACGTAGTGGCCACCCTGTTGGTGGTGGCGGTAATTCTCGGTGGCGGTTACTGGTACTGGAACCGCCCTGCCCCGCAACCGACCCTTGAACAGCTGACGCCGGTCGACGGTGCCCCCATGACCCGGATCATTCCCGGCACCCCGCCCCGCGCCCAAGTGCTGGTGGCGGTCAACGAAGAGCAAAAACTCAGCGACACGCAATTGCTGACCCTCAGCCGCAGCGGCTCGGCGCAAATCGTCCAGGTGATCCTGCCCAAGGACTGCATGCTGCAAGGCCGTGCCCTGCAGGCCGGCCTGAAGCAGCTCCAGGGGCCGGCAACGCTGGTCAGCGGTATCGGCCCCGGAGCCGTGCTGGCCTGGCGCTGGCTGGCGGAGCAGAAGAACGACAAGGCCCAGGCCGTCTCGGTGGGCCTGGCCCTGGAAAAACCCGGCTGCACCCACCTGCTGCCTAAAAGCGCGGCCCACGGCCACTGGCTGGTGGCCTGGAATGACAACCCCGACGACACCAGCGCCGGTTTCGTACGGGATCAACCGAACGCTGAAACCAGCATCAGCAACTACGACATCAACCTGCCACAGGTGCTGAACAACGAACTGCACAAGATCCTGGTAGGCACCGACCAGGGCGGCCTGAGCATTCCCGTAGTGGAAGTGCCGGCCAGCCAGGCCCGGGACACCGTGACGCTGTTTCTCTCCGGAGACGGCGGCTGGCGGGATCTGGATCGGGACGTGGCCGAAGAAATGGCCAAGATCGGTTACCCGGTCGTCGGCATCGACACCCTGCGCTACTACTGGCAGCACAAGAGCCCGGAACAAAGCGCCCAGGACCTCACCGAACTGATGCAGCACTACCGTCAGGTCTGGGGCACCAAGCACTTCATCCTGACCGGTTATTCCTTTGGCGCCGACGTACTGCCGGCAATCTACAATCGCCTTCCGGCCAGCGAGCAGCAAGGGGTCGACGCAATCATCCTGCTGGCCTTCGCGCGCACCGGCAGCTTCGAGATCGAAGTCGAAGGCTGGCTCGGCAATGCCGGCACCGAAGCTGCCACGGGCCCGGAAATGGCCAAGCTGCCCGCCGACAAAGTGGTGTGCATCTACGGCGTAGAAGAAGCGGCTGAAAGTGGCTGCACCGACAAGACCGCGGTGGGCGAAGCCATCCAGCTGCCTGGTGGCCATCATTTCGACGAGAACTATCCGGCGCTGGCCAAGCGCCTGGTGGACGAAATCAACAAACGTCAGAACAAGGCGACCCAACCGTGAGCAGATGGGTTTATTTGATCCACCCAGGTGGGAGCGAGCCTGCTCGCGATATCGACAGCACAGTCAACATCGCCATCAACTGATCCACCGCTATCGCGAGCAGGCTCGCTCCCACAAGGGTTTAGCGTAGGTATCGGTATTGTGTGATCCACCAAAAAGCCCCCGCTGCCACAAGGCAACGGGGGCTTTTTTGTTTGGGCTACATTTCCACCTGGGTCCCCAGTTCAATCACCCGGTTCAGCGGCAAATTGAAAAAGCGCAAATTGCCGTTGGCGTTTTTCAGCATGAAGGCGAATAGCACTTCGCGCCATCGGGCCATGCTTTCAAGCTTGGAAGCGATGACTGTTTCGCGGCTGAGGAAGTAGGTGGTGCGCATCGGGCTGAAGTCCAGCTCATCCAGATGACACAGCCTGAGCGCCTGTGGCACGTCCGGTTCGTCAGTGAAACCAAAGTGCAGGATCACCCGGAAGAAACCTTCGCCGTAGGAATCCACCTCGAAGCGCCGTTGCGGCGGCACCCGGGGGATGTCTTCGTACACCACCGTCAGCAGCACCACTTGCTCGTGCAGCACCTGGTTGTGCAACAGGTTATGGAGCAACGCGTGAGGCACGGCATCCGGGCGGGCAGTGAGAAAAACCGCCGTGCCCTTGACCCGGTGGGGAGGTTCGACGCGGATGCTGCTGATAAATACCGGCAACGGCAGAGCGCCTTCATCCAACCGATCTACCAACAGTTCCTTCCCGCGCTTCCACGTGGTCATCAGAATGAACAACACGATCCCCGCCAACACCGGAAATGCGCCGCCCTGCAGGATTTTCGGGACATTGGCGGCAAAGAACAGGCCGTCCACCAATAGAAAACCGACCAGCAACGGCACCGTCAGCAGAGGTGGCCATTTCCACAGCAGCAACGCCACCGCCGACACCAGGATGCTGGTGATCAGCATGGTGCCGGTCACTGCCACGCCATAGGCAGAGGCCAACGCGCCGGACGACTCGAAGCCAAGCACCAGCAGGATCACGCCAACCATCAACGCCCAGTTCACCGCGCCGATGTAGATCTGCCCTTGTTCGGCGCTGGAGGTGTGCTGGATGTACATGCGCGGGATATAGCCGAGCTGGATGGCTTGGCGTGTGAGGGAAAACGCGCCGGAAATCACCGCTTGGGATGCGATCACCGTGGCGAGGGTCGAGAGCACCACCAGCGGCACCAGCGCCCAGCCTGGGGCCAACAGATAAAACGGGTTACGAGCGGCCTCCGGGTTCTCCAACAGCAAGGCGCCCTGACCGAAATAGTTGAGCACCAGTCCTGGCAACACCAGGACGAACCAGGCCCGGGCAATCGGTTTGCGGCCGAAATGCCCCATGTCCGCATACAAGGCTTCGGCGCCGGTCAAGGCCAGTACTACGGCCCCCAGGATCGCAACGCCAACCCCCGGATGCACCATGAAAAAGCGCACGCCCCAGGCCGGGTTCAACGCCTCGAGCACCTGCGGATGCTGGACAATGCCATGAATGCCCAGGCCGCCAAGGACCACGAACCACAGCACCATGACCGGCCCGAACAATTTACCGATCCGGTCGGTCCCGTGTTTCTGGATCAGGAAAAGCGCCACCAGAATCACCAGCGCCATCGGTACAACCCAGTGATCCAGCCCATCAAAGGCCACTTCCAGCCCCTCCACGGCCGACAATACGGAAATGGCCGGGGTGATCATGCTGTCACCGTAAAACAACGAGGCGCCAATCAGCCCGAGAATCACCAGCACCGAACGCAACCGGGGATAAGGGGTGGACGCCCGCCGGGCCAGCGCGGTCAACGACATGATGCCGCCTTCGCCCTGGTTGTCGGCGCGCAGGATAAACAGCACGTATTTGATCGAGACGACCCAGACCAGCGACCAGAAGATCAGCGCCAGAATCCCGAACACTCCGTCATGGTTGACCTGCACACCATATTGACCGGAAAACACTTCCTTGATGGTGTACAAGGGACTGGTGCCGATGTCGCCATAGACCACCCCCGCGGCGGCCACCAACATTCCCACGGGCCTGGCCGCTGCATGCCCGGCACCCGACACCTGACTCTCTGCCTGCTCCATCCAACACTCCCACTACCTGATCCGCGCTGCTGGAAAGAAGCACCCTGATTGACCTTGCGTCCACGCCACCTTACTTCCTGTTACAGACAAATGATTGACTGTAGAGATTCAGTTGCGCTGGACGGCGCGAAGCATAGCGCAGCACTCGTCGTTTTTCCCCGTATAAAGCTGGTCAAGCGCTTCCAGCACCGCTAGAATTGCGCACTTTTTGATCAGAGGCGCGTCAAGCGTCCTGTCTCCACAAGAGACGATCTCCCCTACACCGAGGTTAGACATGTCCACCACTACCGCGCCGGCCAACCCCAAGGTTGGCTTCGTATCCCTGGGTTGCCCGAAGGCTCTGGTCGACTCCGAGCGCATCCTGACCCAGCTGCGCATGGAAGGTTATGACGTCGTATCCACGTACCAGGACGCCGACGTGGTAGTGGTCAACACCTGCGGCTTCATCGATTCGGCCAAGGCCGAGTCCCTGGAAGTGATCGGCGAAGCCATCAAGGAAAACGGCAAGGTCATCGTGACCGGCTGCATGGGTGTGGAAGAAGGCAATATCCGCGACGTGCACCCCAGCGTGCTGGCCGTGACCGGTCCGCAGCAGTACGAGCAGGTCGTCAATGCCGTGCACGACGTAGTGCCGCCCCGCCAGGACCACAACCCGCTGATCGACCTGGTGCCGCCGCAAGGCATCAAGCTGACACCGCGCCACTACGCTTACCTGAAGATTTCCGAAGGCTGCAACCACAGTTGCAGCTTCTGTATCATCCCCTCGATGCGCGGCAAACTGGTAAGCCGCCCGGTGGGTGATGTGCTCGATGAGGCCCAGCGCCTGGTCAAGGCCGGCGTCAAGGAGCTGCTGGTGATCTCCCAGGACACCAGCGCTTATGGCGTCGACGTGAAATACCGCACTGGCTTCTGGAACGGCGCGCCGGTGAAAACCCGCATGACCGAACTGTGCGAAGCCCTCAGCACCCTCGGCGTGTGGGTCCGCCTGCATTACGTCTACCCGTATCCGCATGTCGACGAACTGATCCCGCTGATGGCCGCCGGCAAGATCCTGCCGTACCTGGACATCCCGTTCCAGCACGCCAGCCCGAAAGTCCTCAAGGCCATGAAGCGCCCGGCTTTCGAAGACAAGACCCTGGCCCGCATCAAGAACTGGCGCCAGATCTGCCCGGACCTGATCATCCGCTCGACCTTCATCGTCGGCTTCCCTGGCGAAACCGAGGAAGACTTCCAGTACCTGCTGGATTGGCTGACCGAAGCCCAGCTCGACCGGGTCGGTTGCTTCCAGTATTCGCCCGTCGAAGGCGCACCGGCCAACGACCTGGACCTGGATGTGGTGCCGGACGAGGTCAAGCAGGATCGTTGGGAGCGTTTCATGGCGCACCAGCAGGCCATCAGCTCGGCGCGCCTGCAAATGCGCATCGGCCGTGAAATCGAAGTACTGGTGGATGAAGTGGACGAGCAAGGCGCCGTGGGCCGCTGCTTCTTCGACGCCCCGGAAATCGATGGCAACGTATTCATCGACAACGGCAGCAATCTCAAGCCGGGCGACAAGGTCTGGTGCAAGGTGACTGACGCCGACGAATACGATCTGTGGGCTGAACAGATCGGTTGAGCTGCTGCTTCACAGACTCAATGTGATACCTGTGGGAGCCGAGCTTCCACAGGTTCTTTCACAGGCCGAAAAATTGAAGAGCCTCGCTATCCTCACAAGATGCGAGGCTTTTTTGCAGCTATCGTATGGAGATATCCAGCACAAGGAGCAGGCGGGCATGCGTCAGCATTCGGTCATCCACACACCGAAATCCAGCGACTATCAGGAACTGACCCGGGTCTGGGAGGCCTCGGTACGCGCCACCCACGATTTTCTGCCGGACAGCTACATCGAACTGTTGAAGAACCTGGTGCTCACCCGTTACCTGGACGCGGTCATGCTCATCTGCACCCGGGACACTCGCCAGCGCATCACCGGTTTCGCCGGCGTCGCAGCCGGCAAGATCGAGATGCTTTTCATCGACCCGCAACACCGTGGCCAGGGCCTGGGCAAACAGCTGTTGCGTTATGCCATGGAGCACATGAACGCCGATCAACTGGATGTCAACGAACAGAACCCGCAAGCCTTGGGTTTTTACCTAAAGCAAGGCTTCGAAGTGGTCGGCCGTTCGGCAAAGGACGGCATGAACCAGCCGTACCCGTTGCTGCACATGCGCTACAAACAGCCCGACCTGAAGGCCCAACGCGGCTAAAAGGCAAATGGACCCGCGATTAACCGGCGCCAGGCAGGTACAATGCCCACCCTCTTTTTGTTGCGGCCCTGTCATGACTGACCCGATTCGTCTCTCCAAACGCCTCATCGAACTCGTCGGCTGTTCCCGTCGGGAGGCTGAGCTGTTCATCGAGGGCGGCTGGGCGAAGTGATCGACGAACCGCAGTTCAAGGTCACTACCCAGAAAGTCGAACTCGACCCCGAGGCCAAGGCCACCGCGCCAGAGCCGGTCACCCTCCTGTTGAACGCCCCGGCGGGCATGGATGCAGACACGGCGATGGCGTCCCTTGGACCACAGACCCTGAGCGAAGAACACCGCTTCGGCAAACGCCCCCTCAAGGGCCACTTTCTGCGCCTGACCGCCAGTGCCGACCTGCAGGCCAACGCCAGTGGGTTGCTGGTGTTCACCCAGGACTGGAAGATTCTGCGCAAGCTCACCGCCGACGCCGCCAAGATCGAGCAGGAGTACGTGGTGGAAGTCGAAGGCGAAATGGTCGCCCATGGCCTCAATCGCCTGAACCATGGCCTGACCTACAAAGGCAAGGAGTTGCCGGCGGTCAAGGCCAGTTGGCAGAACGAGAACCGCTTGCGCTTTGCCATGAAGAACCCGCAACCGGGGGTGATCGCGCTGTTTTGCCAGGCGGTCGGCCTCAAGGTGGTAGCCATTCGACGCATCCGCATTGGCGGCGTGTCCATCGGTAAGGTGCCCTTGGGCCAGTGGCGTTACCTGTCCACCAAAGAGAAGTTCTAGTTTCTTTTTCCGGCGCCGCACCGAGCTGCGGTGCCCACTGCCGATTGATCAGGATTGCACACATGGTTCACAACGACGTACTTCGCAGCGTGCGCTACATGCTCGACATCAGCGACAAAAAAGTCATCGAGATCATCAAGCTGGGTGGCCTGGAAGTGCCCATGGCGGATCTGGTGGGTTACCTCAAGAAAGACGAGGAAGAAGGCTTCGTGTTCTGCCCTGACGAAGTCATGGCGCATTTTCTCGACGGCCTGGTGATCTTCAAGCGCGGCAAGGACGAAAGCCGTCCACCGCAGCCAATCGAAGTGCCGGTCACCAACAACATCATCCTCAAGAAGCTGCGGGTGGCCTTCGAACTGAAGGAAGACGACATGCACGCCATCCTCAAGGCCGCGGAGTTCCCGGTGTCCAAGCCGGAACTGAGCGCATTGTTCCGCAAGTTCGGCCACACCAACTACCGCCCGTGCGGTGACCAGTTACTGCGCAACTTCCTCAAGGGGCTGACGCTGCGCGTCAGAGCTTAAACAACCGCTAAAAGCTTCAAGCGACAAGTTCATAACTTGCAGCTTGCAGCTTGCAACTTGAAGCTCTTGAAATGGCCTACAACGTCTCCCCCATCGGCTACGTCCGCTCCTGCTTCAAGGAGAAGTTCGCCATTCCCCGTCAACCGCAACTGGCCCCGGCCGCGCGCGGTGTGCTGGAGTTGGTGGCGCCATTCGATCAGGGCGATGCGGTGCAGGGCCTGGAGCAGGTCAGCCATGTCTGGCTGCTGTTCCTGTTCCACCAGGCCCTGGAAGACAAGCCACGGCTGAAAGTGCGCCCGCCGCGTCTGGGCGGCAATAAGTCCATGGGGGTGTTCGCCACTCGCGCCACCCATCGCCCCAACGGCATCGGCCAGTCGGTGGTGAAACTGGAGCGGGTCGAAGCCGGGCGCCTGTGGATCTCGGGCATCGACTTGCTGGACGGCACCCCAGTGCTGGATATCAAACCCTACGTGCCCTACGCAGACATCATCGGCTCGGCGCACAACAACATCGCCAGCGCAGCGCCTGAGCTGATTGCGGTGCGATGGGCCAGCTCTGCCCTGCATCAGGCCCGCGACCACGCCAAGCGCCTGGAAGAACCCCTGGTGGAGCTGATCGAACAGTGCCTGGCCCAAGACCCACGTCCGGCGTACCAGATTCCTACGCCCGAACGGGAATATGGTGCGCAGTTCTGGGATCTGGATGTGCGTTGGCACTATCCGCAGCCCGGGGTGATCAAGGTGCTGGAAGTGATTCCGGCGAAATCGTAACCGCCAGAAACGAAAAAGCCCGCGCTGCCTTCTTCAGGTAGCGCGGGCTTTTTCATGGGTAACTGCAGACCGGGTTGCGGCTATCGCGAGCAGGCTCGCTCCCACCTTTGAACTTCAGTGGCCACAAGATTTGTGTTCCCACATATTCCATTGTGGGAGCGAGCCTGCTCGCGATGGCGATCGATCAACCACCGCATAAACCGAGGCTTACTTCTCTACAAACGCCCGCTCGATCAGGTAATCACCCGGCTCACGCATGCGTGGCGAAACAGTCAGGCCGAAGCTGTTGAGCACTTCGCTGGTCTCGTCGAGCATGCTCGGGCTGCCGCACAGCATGGCGCGGTCGTCCTGCGGGTTGATCGGCGGCAGGCCGATGTCGCGAAACAGCTTGCCGCTGCGCATCAGGTCGGTCAGGCGGCCTTCGTTCTCGAACGGTTCGCGAGTAACGGTCGGGTAGTAGATCAGTTTGTCACGCAGCGCTTCGCCAAAGAATTCGTTCTGCGGCAGGTGTTCGGTAATGAACTCGCGGTAGGCCACTTCATTGACGTAACGTACGCCGTGGCACAGGATCACTTTTTCGAAACGCTCGTAGGTTTCCGGATCCTGGATCACGCTCATGAATGGCGCCAACCCGGTGCCAGTGCTGAGCAGGTACAAATGCTTGCCAGGCTTGAGATCGTCCAGCACCAGGGTGCCGGTGGGCTTCTTGCTGATGATGATCTCGTCGCCTTCCTTCAGATGCTGCAACTGGGAAGTCAAGGGGCCGTCAGGCACCTTGATGCTGAAAAATTCGAGATGCTCTTCCCAGTTCGGACTGGCGATCGAGTAAGCGCGCATAAGCGGGCGGCCGTTGGGCTGCTGCAGGCCGATCATCACGAACTGACCGTTCTCGAAGCGCAGGCCCGGATCACGGGTGCACTTGAAGCTGAACAGAGTGTCGTTCCAGTGATGAACACTGAGGACACGCTCGTGGTTCATGTTGCTCATGTACGGGGACTCCTGGGTCGTTAATTTGCGCAATTGCATCGCATTCTAATGGCGGCGACAATATCTGTTAAATGAATTATTAAGATAAGGGTTATCGGTTATATCGATATGCGATTTACTCTACGTCAACTTCAAGTCTTCGTCGCCGTCGCCCAGCAAGAGAGCGTGTCCCGTGCCGCGGGCCTGCTCAATCTTTCGCAGTCGGCGGCCAGCACCTCCATCACCGAACTGGAGCGCCAGTCCAGCTGCCAATTGTTCGACCGCGCCGGCAAACGCCTGAGTCTCAATGCCTTGGGCAAACAACTGCTGCCCCAGGCGGTGGCGCTGCTGGACCAATCCAAGGAGATCGAAGACCTGCTCAACGGCAAGTCCGGTTTCGGCTCACTGGCGGTGGGCGCCACCCTGACCATCGGCAATTACCTGGCGACCTTGCTGATCGGCAGTTTCATGCAGCGTCATCCGGAAAGCCAGGTGAAGCTGCATGTGCAAAACACTGCCAATATCGTGCACCAGGTTGCTCACTATGAAATTGATCTGGGTCTAATCGAAGGCGACTGCAGCCATCCGGACATCGAGGTCCAGAGCTGGGTCGAGGATGAACTGGTGGTGTTTTGCGCTCCTCAACATCCGCTGGCCAAACGCGGCCAGGCGACCATGGAGGAACTGACCCATGAGGCGTGGATTCTGCGGGAGCAAGGTTCCGGCACCCGCCTGACCTTCGACCAGGCCATGCGTCACCATCGCAGTGCGCTGAACGTACGTCTGGAACTGGAACACACCGAAGCCATCAAGCGAGCCGTGGAATCAGGCCTGGGGATTGGCTGCATTTCACGCCTGGCCCTGCGTGACGCCTTCCGGCGCGGCAGTCTCGTAGCCGTGGAAACCCCGGACATGGACCTGGCCCGGCAGTTTTATTTCATCTGGCACAAACAAAAATACCAGACGTCGGCCATGCGCGAATTCCTCGAGCTGTGCCGGGCATTCACCGCTGGCGTGCAGCGCAGCGACGAAATCGTCCTGCCCCCCATTGCCTGAGCGCCGGGGCACTAGAGCAAAATCAGGCCCCACACCAAGGCAATCATGCTCAAAGCAACGAACTGAGCGGCACTGCCCATGTCCTTGGCATTTTTCGACAACGGGTGCAGCTCCAGGGAAATGCGGTCGATGGCCGCCTCCACCGCCGAGTTGAGCAACTCCACGATCAATGCCAGCAGGCAGACCGCAATCAGTAGCGCCTGCTCGACACGGCTGACATTCAGGAAGAACGACAACGGAATCAGGATGACGTCGAGCAAGACCAACTGACGAAACGCGGCTTCACCGACGAAGGCCGCGCGCAGGCCGTCCAGAGAATAGCCGGAGGCGTTGAGGATGCGTTTCAGGCCGGTTTGGCCTTTAAAAGGCGACATAAGTGGGCAACTGATCAAAAGGGGTGGAGAAGCTAATTCAAACCCGGTCAAAAAAGCGTGAACAAAACGCTACGATTGCGGTGAAATGGACTCAAGTTGCTGCAGCAGCAAGGCTGCCTGGGTCCGGGTGCGCACATTCAGTTTACGAAAGATTGCAGTGACATGGGCCTTGATGGTGGCTTCGGACACGTTCAACTCATAGGCAATCTGCTTGTTCAGCAGACCTTCACACACCATGGTCAACACGCGGAACTGCTGCGGAGTGAGGCTGGCCAGCCCTTCGCTGGCGGCCTTGGCTTCGTCGGACACGCTCACAGCTTCGAATGCCTGGGGAGGCCAGGACACATCGCCATCCAGGACCGCCTTGACGGCTACCTGGATCATCTCAAGGGAACTGGATTTAGGAATGAAACCACTGGCGCCGAACTCCCGGGCCTTGACCATCACCGAAGCTTCTTCCTGGGCCGATACCATCACCACAGGAATTTGCGGGTATTGGCCGCGCAGCAAGACCAGCCCGGAAAAACCATAAGCGCCCGGCATGTTCAGATCCAGCAGCACAAGATCCCAATCGGCCTTTTCAGTCAGCCGGGCCTCGAGTTCCGCAATACTGGCCACTTCCGTGAGTCGGACATCGGGGCCCAGCCCCATGGTCACCGCCTGATGTAACGCGCTGCGAAAGAGCGGATGGTCATCGGCTATCAGGATTTCGTATGTGGCCATTTTTCAAATGATCCTGTTTTTAATGGCAGGCCTGATGCACTCATGCCTTGCCCAAGCAACTCAAGATACCGACATGCCGCGGCATCAAAGGGGTACGTTCAACGCCAACACGTAAAAACACGGCGTTTCAAACCTTGGCCGTACCCTAATCGGCGCCAAGCATGCCCAGCGAAACCGGGGTGGTCAAGCAGCACGGCCGCTACCGTGTTCAGTATGGGCCACTATTAAGCCAACACTGGCTGCGCCGTACGAATAAAGGGCTGCAACTCAGCGTGGGCTGCAGTGGACACATCCATCTCCTGCTGTCGTTTGGCACCCAGGTAATGCTGGCTGAACACATCGAAATAGGCATCCAGGGCCGAGGCAGCGTCACTGTCCCCAGCCAGTTCCAGACATAACGCCGCCACTTCGGCGGTGCATAGATGCTCGCTGCGAGTCGAGCGGCGCAAGCGGTAGCGCGACAGCCTGTCGGGCAGCAGGCTCAGAATCGGCAAACGGTCGAAATACGGGCTTTTACGGAAAATCTTGCGCGCCTCGGTCCAGGTCGCATCCAGCAGAATGAACAACGGACGCTTGCCCTGATCGAGGTTGACGGTATGTGTGACCCGCGATGGTTCGACATACTCACCGGGAAACACCAGATATGGCTGCCATTGCGGGTCGTTGAGCAGCGCCAGCAGTTGTTCGTCGACGTCGGTGCGTGACCAGATGAACGCGTGATTGTCGCGCACTACGTCAGCAATCAGCCAACCCGTGTTGCTCGGCTTGAACACTTCCTTGTTGGTCATGATCAGGCAGACACCCGAACGAGCCTCGACGCTCGGACGCCAGGCGCACAGGCAATGGCTCTCGATCACCCGGCAGGCGCTGCAACGGGGCGCGCGCCAGCCACGGGCCTGAATCGGCTTGATACCTTCATCGATGCGCAGGTCGCGCAGACGGGCTACGGCGTTAGGGGCATGGTTCATCGCAGGCGACGCCGACAGGCAGGGAAAATCGACACGAACAAGACTCGGCAGGATAAAGGCCGGCAGTCTACCAGAGCGCGCAAACCTGTACCGTCCACCCGGCCTACCCTATAATTCGCCACCACTGAACGCACAGCCATGTGACCGGTCGAACCACCAGTCACTGAACCAGGAGAGTTTCATGCTGCGCCTTATCGTCCCCACCGTTGCCGTGCTACTGGCGACGTCCGTCACCGCACAGGCCGCTTCGCTGAAAGAACTCGAACTGAACAAGATGCTGCGCAATGTAGCCGCGCAAAGCAGCGCCGGCACGCCCCGGGCAATCAACGAGGACATTCTCGACCAGGGCTACACCGTAGAAGGCACTGAGCTGATCAATCATCTGAGCGTGCAAAGCAGCCACGCCCAGAAAATGCGGGCCGACCCCAAGGCCGTCTATTTCCAGCTGGGTGCCACCGTGTGTACCAACCCAGGCTTGCGCAAATTGATGGCCCAGGGCGCGACCATGCGCTACGAGTTCACCGAAGTTAAGACCAATCGCCCCATTGCGACTGAGCGCTTCCAGGAATCCGACTGCCCGAAACCGGCCAAGACCAAAAAATAATCAACCCGAACTGGCGCGCCGCTGCTCATCGTCGGCGCGCAGTTCCGCCACCAGCGCCTGCAGGTAGCGCGAGCGCCATGCTCGGCCTTCCAACCGGCGACAGCACTCCTCCTCGAGGCTTACCCGATTAGCATGAGCCGCTTCCAACAGCGTCAGGTACAACTGCTTGTCGAGCTCCAAAGTTACTCTGGTCATCAGTCCCGCCTCCATGCCCGATCCACTTCAATCCATCGCGCAGCGTCCAGTCCTGGACGCGCCATAGCATTGAATGCTTGCTAATCAGTTAATCAGAGCGGCACGCACCTAGTTGGCAATCTGACGAGCGGCATGACATTTGAGCGGTTGCCAACGATATTTTTTGAGCGCCATGATCAAGACAGCGAAGATCCGCGCGAGGGACTAGATTCAAAAGTATCTCTTTGCTTCAGGCAGAACGAGGCTGCCCTACCGACACCTTTGCGCGTGACAGTTCTTTCATACAAGGGAAACGCAGAACCCGCAGGATGGCTTGGTCGCCTGTCGCACGCCGCGTCGAACCAGGTCGAACGTCCAGGCACGGTCCTGGGCTGACAACGACACACGGAGTGTCGTGGCCCTGACGAATCTCTCGTTCGGGCTGGGGTTTTGCCAAGAAGGAGAAGCTGAATGCCTTACAAACCGAATGACTTGCTGAGTCGTCATTTTGAGGACCATGGACACGACCTCACCCGCAAGGTCGAAGAGCAACTCAACCTGGTCTCCCCCAACAGCCCGAACCTCCCCATCTACCGAGACATGATCCTGACCGTCCTGCGCATGGCCCAGGAAGATCACAACCGCTGGAATGCCAAGATCACGCTGCAGGCCTTGCGAGAACTGGAGCACGCTTTTCGCACGCTCGAACAATTCAAGGGCCGACGCAAGGTCACGGTCTTCGGTTCGGCCCGAACGCCCATCGAACATCCGCTGTACGGCCTGGCCCGGGAACTGGGGGCGGAGTTGGCACGCTCGGACATGATGGTCATCACTGGCGCCGGCGGTGGCATCATGGCGGCCGCCCATGAAGGCGCTGGCCGGGACCACAGCCTAGGTTTCAACATCACCTTGCCTTTCGAACAGCATGCGAATCCGACCGTTGACGGCACGCAGAATCTGCTGCCGTTCCACTTCTTCTTCACCCGTAAGCTGTTCTTCGTCAAAGAGGCCGACGCGCTGGTGCTCTGCCCGGGCGGTTTCGGCACCCTCGATGAAGCGTTGGAAGTCCTGACGTTGGTGCAAACCGGTAAAAGCCCGCTGGTGCCGGTGGTGCTGCTGGACGTGCCGGGGGGCAAGTTCTGGCAAGGCGCCCTGCACTTCATCCGTGAGCAACTGGAAGAAAACCGCTACATCCTGCCCACCGATATGAAGTTGATGCGCCTGGTGTACAGCGCTCAAGAGGCAGTAGAGGAGATCAATCAGTTTTACAGCAACTTCCACTCCAGCCGCTGGCTCAAACATCAATTCGTGATCCGTATGAATCACAAGCTGAACGAGCAGGCCCTTGGGCATTTGCAGGCGGAGTTTGCCGACCTGTGCCTCAACGATTGTTTTCATCAACACGCCTACGCCGGCGAGGAACACGACGAGGCCCGTTTCAGCCATCTGACCCGACTGGCCTTTACCTTCAATGCCCGCGATCACGGTCGTTTGAGGGAACTGGTGGATTACATCAACCTGTCGGAAAACTGGGCCCAGCCCACCACCAAGGTCCAACCCCTCACCTGGGAGCCGATCAAGGTGACCTGAGTCCATAAAAAAACGGCCCGCTATCAAAATAGCGGGCCGTTGTTGTTTAGTCGTCCATGCCGCGACCGCTGAATAAACGGTTGATCATTTCCATGGAATATCCTCGATATGCCAGGAAACGTCCTTGCTTGGCTCGCTCCCTAGCATCGATGGGCAGATGCCCTGAGAACTTGCGACGCCAGGTGTCCGTCAGTTGCGCCTGCCAATCGATACCGCTTTCGCGCAAGGCCAGTTCGATATCCGGGCGCTGCAAGCCACGCTGACCGAGTTCCTCACGAATTCGCAAGGGGCCGTATCCAGAGCGAGCGCGATAAGAGACAAAGCTCTCAAGGTAACGAGACTCCGACAACAAGCCCTCTTCCGTCAAACGGTCGAGGGCCGTGTCGATCAACTCATCTGGAGCGCCGCGCTGACGCAGCTTACGCGTCAGCTCGACTCGACCGTGCTCGCGCCTGGCGAGCAGGTCCATCGCGGTTCGCCGCACCGCGACGAGGTTATCGAGTACGACGGTCATCGAATCGATCAGATGTCAGCGTCAGCCAGGTCGTCTGCAGTCTCGCGGTTAGCCACCGACTTGACGTCCGCAACTGGGCTCAGAAGCTTGTCACGCAGTTGCTTCTCGAGGGTTGCTGCAATTTCCGGGTTATCCGCCAGGAACTTGGCCGAGTTGGCCTTGCCCTGACCGATCTTGGTGCCGTTGTAGGCATACCAGGCGCCGGATTTTTCGACGAAACCGTGCAACACACCCAGGTCGATCATCTCGCCATTAAGGTAGATACCCTTGCCGTAAAGAATCTGGAACTCCGCCTGACGGAACGGCGAAGCGACCTTGTTCTTCACAACCTTGACGCGGGTTTCGCTGCCGACAACCTCGTCGCCTTCTTTCACGGCGCCAGTGCGGCGGATATCCAGACGAACCGAAGCGTAGAACTTCAGCGCGTTACCACCGGTGGTGGTTTCCGGGCTGCCGAACATCACGCCGATCTTCATGCGGATCTGGTTGATGAAGATCACCAGGCAGTTGGCGTTCTTGATGTTACCGGTGATCTTGCGCAGGGCCTGGGACATCAGACGAGCCTGGAGGCCCACGTGCATGTCGCCCATTTCACCTTCGATTTCCGCTTTTGGTACCAGTGCAGCCACGGAGTCGACGATGATCACGTCAACGGCGTTGGAACGCACCAGCATGTCGGTGATTTCCAGGGCCTGTTCACCGGTGTCCGGCTGGGAAACCAGCAGGTCATCGACGTTGACGCCCAGCTTGCCGGCATATTCCGGGTCCAGGGCGTGTTCGGCATCGACGAAGGCGCAGGTCGCACCGGCTTTTTGAGCCTGGGCGATCACGGACAGGGTCAGCGTGGTTTTACCGGAAGATTCAGGACCATAGATTTCAACGATACGGCCTTTTGGCAGGCCGCCGATGCCAAGCGCAATGTCCAGGCCCAGGGAGCCGGTGGAGATGGAAGGAATAGCCTGACGGTCCTGATCGCCCATACGCATTACGGCACCCTTGCCGAATTGACGTTCGATCTGACCCAAGGCCGCAGCCAAGGCTTTCTTCTTGTTGTCGTCCATTAAAGTCCTCACGTAATCAATAAGGCCTGACGGCCAACACCTGTATAAGTAGCCAGTATTATTAGATCGCCTACCCCTGATTTGAGATTTCTACAGCGGCATGTTGCAACAGCCCCTCTAGCGCGGCCTTCACCGTTTGTCGGCGGACCTCGTCGCGGTTACCCGGGAAGAATCGCTGCTCACTGATGACCGTCTCGCCAACGCCCCAGGCCAGCCATACAGTGCCCACTGGTTTGTTCGGCGTACCACCATCGGGGCCGGCCACGCCGCTGACCGCCACGGCAAAACGCGCCAGGCTTTTTTGCTGCGCGCCCCGCACCATTGCCTCGACCACCTCGCGACTGACCGCCCCCACCGTTGCGAACAGCTCGGCCGGCACACCCAGCTGCTGAGTCTTCTGGCGGTTGGAATAGGTGACATAACCCGCCTCGAACCACGCCGAACTCCCGGGAATGCGGGTGATCGCCTCGGCAATCCCGCCTCCGGTACAGGATTCGGCCGTGCTCACATGGGCATTGACCCGCTGCAGGCGTCGGCCCAGTTCAGCGGCCAATTCGGTAATGTCGTCCATGATGCTCTCCTGATTCGATGCAAGGGCCCTACCGTACACGAGCATTCCAGGCTTGCAAGGCTCGCCGGATCAGCGCCCCAATGCCCTGACGTACGCCTGACAGGCCTGCAGAGCGATCAATCCGCGATCCCCTTCGTCGGTGATGGCGATAATTCGTTGAGCATGCGCCGGGTCAAGTCGGGCGCGTGGGGGGCCATGATCCACGCCGCCGGCGCCGGCGGTGGCAGGCACTGCACAACCGGCGGCAACATCGTCGGCGTCGAGGAGGACTGACAGCCGGACATCGGCAGTAGCAAGGCGATCGCGCAGGCGATCCTGGTCACGTTGGGCATCGCTCAAGGCTCGGTAATGGGATTGTTCGCTGGCGGAGAGTTGTTGTTCCAAAGCCAGGCGCTTGTCTTGCTCGGCCTTTTGCTCAATAGCTGCCGCCTGGGTTATTTGATTCAGCGTCTGCGCCTGGACCTGGGCCGCTTGCGCCAGTTTCCGGTCATAACGCCACGTTTGGACTTGCCAGGCCAACACCGCCGGGCCGCCGGCCACCAACGCCAGCAACACAGCGACGCCAAGGGTGCGGGAAGAAAAAGGCATCAAACCGAAGGCTGACATAACACCGCCCTCGCCCGTGCCCAGAGTTGCAGGCGATCCTGCAAGCCATTCAAACCGCCGTTGATACGGCGGGTGATGGTGTTGAACTGATCGCGGTCGGCCAGTTCGTTCAAACCGTTCTGATTCCAGAACCAGGCGGCAGACTCAGCCGCCCATTGCGGTTGCTCCAGCAGTTGCGGCAACGCCAGCAGTCGTTCATCGCCGAACAAACCCAGGCTGCAACGCCGATAATTGTCACGCCCGGTAATCTGAATCAGGCCGCGACCACGATATTGCTGACCGTCACCGTCGGCCTGGGGCGTATTGCCCAAGCGAACGGCCAACGATCCCGTGTCGTACCTGCTGAGATATTGATCACTGCCGAGTTCGCGCACATAGCGCAATTGCCCTGATTCATGGCCAACCTGGGCCAGGAACGCGGCCATGCGTTTGGGTGTGTCGACACGATGGCGCGACATCGCGGTGTTTAGCGCGGAAACAAAAACGCCCGCTTGGGCGCGGGCGTTGGGCATGATGTTGATGAGTTGCTGTTGGGTAACTTCCATAGGTCAGTTCATCGAAGGCGTTATAGATGTTGCTCGGCCAGCCAGGGTGGCGCGGCCGGACGATATTCGGCCGCAGGGAAAAGCTCATCCTGCGGCCAGTCCCTGAGGGCCCGTCGGTACATCTGCAGTTGTGTGTATTGCGTCTGGTCCAGTGTGGTGCCGCTACCGTCGTCCATTTCATCGCGATCCCGCGCGACGAGACGGTCCGTTGCCGATAGCTGGGCATTGCGCCACGCATACTCGTTTTCAGCAGCTTGGCCTGACGTCAGAGGAGGTGGATCTACGAGGATGGGATAACCATTGTCAGGATTGACTGAAATTTTCTTGGGCGACATAGCCAGTTGCTGAAGCAACGATAGCCAATAGGCCCTGGGGACTTCGATGACATCTTCTGGGATATCCGAAGTATTGATACCCGGGACATAAGCGCCGCAGGTACTTGGACTGAACAACACAGTGAATTCGTTCACTCAATACCCCTTCGCAAAATAATATACACCCCACCCGGCCATCGCCTGTCCATCCATATTGCGAACCCGGAAACGACAACCCTGTTTAGTACCGCTTCCTCCAACGAGAATAACCACCGCACCATCACCGCCGACATGGTTGGCTACAACAGAAGCAAAAGCGGTTGGAAATGAAATAGGAAAAGTGACAAACACATCGCCGTTAGCATCGGTCGTGCCGGCTCCCCATTGATCGATAATCCCACTGGCGTATTTTTGATAACCCGGATTACCGAGGTGACCTGAAAACAACGAGGTGTACTTGAGCACAATGGTGCCGCCGATCAGCCGCCATTGGTTGTCGAGTTTGACGAACTCCGCCGTTTCACCCCGCCCCAGATCGATTGGCCCCAAGGCGGCACTTGACGAACCTATCGTATCGGCAGCCGAGGCCGTCGATATGGTGACCACGCCGACACCAACGTTGATAAGTGTCAGCGTCGCCCCATGCATGATCCCGGTAGTGCCAGGCAGCGTGACGCTGATCGGCGTAGCACTGGCAAAACTGACGGCTCCGCCTATGTGCGCCAATGTCAACGCGGTATTGGTTGCGTACGCAGCAAAACCGGAATACTGCAGCCCGCTACGTCTCACGAATTCCGTGGTTGCTACGGACCCGTCATTGTCAAACTGCGCGGCGGTGGTAAATAACCCGTTGCCACGCAACGCCGTCAACAGTTGATTGCTCAGTTGTTCCGAGGGCGTCAGCCCGGCGGCTTGAATGACATTGAGCATCTCCTGCGTGACGCCATTGCCCCAACTGGCGGGGATCAAAGATCCCGGCGTCCCGGTCAAGGGATCCTCATCCACAAACCTGCCATTCACCAAACCCGCACTGGGCACACTTCTTGGATAGTCCACATTGTCCTCCCTTGATACTCAAACGGCCAAAAAACAGGCAATAGAAAACTGCGCCTGTTGATTCGCCCAACAGAGCCCGAAAAAAAAATGAGAAGGTTTAAGCGGTTTGGTCCGTGGCGCTTTAAGCCGCCGACTCAGGCACGACCGGCCAGTTGATGTCGGTTGGAAAACCGGTTTGGTGCTGGATACGGTTCAACTCGACGCAGTAGAGCTTCCACTCCATCAGGGCCAGTTGTTCCTGGTCGTTGGCGTCGCCGATGTCTTCGGCGTATTGGAAAGGAGCGACTTTCTGAACGGCTTCGCGCAGCAATTTCTCGCGCTTTGACAGGGCTTCGCGCTTTAGGTCGGCCAACTGCAGCATCTCGTCAAACACCCAGATGTTATCGCGCCATACATAGTAATTGCCTGGCCACGGTTCGGCTGTGTATATGTCCGGCAATTGGCCGAACTCGGTCCACTCCAGATGAGCGCCGTTGTCCTTGCGATAAACCGAACCGCGCCAGTCCACCATTTCTCGCGGAACGCCGTTCACCATAACCCACGAATGATGATCTTGGGCGGCTGGAAGTTCGAAGGAAAGTTGGATGCCGTTACTGGGAATTTGAATGCCCATCCCGGGAGTTACGAAGAGATCTACCGGGCCAGATAGAACACCGGCGTCATCGAACAGATAAATAAACATAGTTACCTCAGATCAGCTTGATTCGGGCGGGATAGGCGATGTTTCTGGGACGGGTTTCGGTGCTGTATGTCCCGATATCGCCTACGTCGTCTCCGCCCGAAAAAGCCGGATTGGGAAAAGTCGTACCGCGAATCCCTGCTGCAGGTGCCGCGTTTACGTCGTGCGTCATGTCCCAGACGCCATCAGGAATACTAGGGGCTGGACGAATCGCGCTACCTGAACTAGTGGGCAAATAGTGGTTGTGTCTTTCAAGGGCATACATTTGCCTGCTTCCCGCCGAACGGTCGACATCCACTCCGCGGGCCTCATCCAGCACGCGCAAGAATTCACCGCGAATATCCGGAAGTCGAAAAGTCGTAGCACCGTCACCGCTGGTCCACGCGCCCTCGTTCCATCCTCTGGAACCCTCCGTCACTAACGCACCAGACGATTGCGCGTAATCCCACAACCACGGCCAATCGCTACGCACCAGCAAATTGCCATTAAGCACCGCATACCCACCGGGAATGACCTGACGCGTGCTCTCAAAGGAAATACGCCCCAAGGCCGTCGCATCGAACCGCCCCACCGGCCACCAAACCCCAGCTTCGTCACTGCGCAGATGCCACCAGTCACCGCTGCCCATCAATACCAGAAACGGATAACCGCTGGCCGCCAGATGAGTGTGAAACCGGATCCTGTCGCTACCGGAGGCCCGAACTGTCAAACGGTTACCACTGTTATCCACACGCCTCACAATCACATCACGAATGCCAAGCGCCGCATTGGCCGCAGGAAGCGTCACTGTGTTCGCACCAGCACTGGCGTCAATCAGCACCAGCCCCAGCTCGTCGGCTGTCAGCGCTTTAGAAGCCGTTAACCGCGTCACCACCGAACGCATCGGGCTGCTACGCCCGAGAATAGCCTGCAACGCCTTGATCAACTGGCCGGTGTCCGCTTCAGACGGTGTGATGCCAGCGGCGTCGATCACGCCCAGGATTTCCTGGGTGACGCTATTGCCCCAGACCGCCGGAATCAGCGATCCAGGCGTGCCCGCCAACGGGTTTTCATCCACAAACCGACCGTTCACCAGCCCAACGCTGGGAACACTTTTTGGATAGTCCATTTTTACTGCTCTCTATGAGGTGGGTCTCAAGCGCGAAGAGGTAGCGCCCGGATAGTCGCGAGCACATCATCAACGGCTTGGCTGGCAAGATCCGCCTTGCCTTTGGCAATGTGTGCACGAATCTGTGCCTTGGCCTTGAGACGCAGTTCGCGAAGCGCCAGCAGGTTTGCTTCAAATTCGGCGGCCTTGGCGAGAATCTGATCCGCCGCCTGCTTGGCGGTGCGCCCTTTGACGACCCACGCAGAAACGGACAACGGAACCAATTTTTTCGGGTAGCCCTGATCCTTGAAGGCCTGCGCCTCCAGGGCGGCTTGTTGGTATTCCAAGGCACGCAAGGGATCACCGGCCAACGTGCGGCGGGCGCTGTCGGTAGCGGCATCGACCTTGGCGCACAGGCGTTCGGCTTCCTGGTGCAAAAGCTCTGCAGCACTTTCCTCGCTAAGCACCCATGTACCGTCCTCCCAGATATGGGCAGAAGAAGGTGAAGGCGAGCGAAGTCCATCTTCGTATTGGTGCAGCTCTTGAATGACTTTCATCGGATCAGCTCCCAAGACAGGTGAACATTGACTGCGTTGGTAAAGTTGACGGCGATGCCCACGCTGTAATCCGTCAGGGCCTGGTGCCCCTTGATCCCCATGCTCAATAGCAACTCGTCGCTATCGGCATTGGTGGCGCCCAATGTGTGCTCGGCCTGGTACGACTGCCAAAGCGAACGCGACTGGGAATGATCAAAACTGGCCGTGATCGTAGAGACCATCACGTCGTTGATAACGTTATTGGAGGACAGCACACACATCGCAGGACTTGCGGGGTTGGTCCAGCCATTTGGCTGGTTGACAATAGTTGTCGAGGCTGGGCTTAGATAGCTGTAGTTCCCCCCAACCCACCCGGCCTGGGCAAAGGCCAGCGAAGTCAAGGCACTTGAAGAGGGCGTGGGGTTACCCGAAACGAGACGCCCGGCACGCGCATGCGGATCAAGCGGCAAATACACCACGCCAGTGCCGTTAACAGTCTGAGTCCAGCTCAACTGCGCACGGTTGTAAATCGAGCGAATCGTAGGCAAGGAACCCGGCGCCCCGGTTGCTACCCAAGCCAGGCACATATCCAGGGGCGTGGACTGGAATCCACCGCCCGAAGCACCATTTATAGTGCCCTTCAGCGACTCTGGGGCGACGTCGTAAAGGCTTCCACGCTGCATATAAAAGGTCAGCAAATCGCCCGTCACCTGCGCTCTTAAAAAATAGCCGGTGCTTGGCAATAAATCGGCACTGCTCCAGGCCGAGGTTACAAAGGTACGTGACCGGCCCAACCGCCCACTCACCACTTCCTGGCCGATGCTGATATACACACCCGCCGGGATCGAAACTCTCCCACCACTTGTTGATATTGCAGCTGGAGTGACGGGTACACGAGCATCGGCTGTGGCGATGGTTGGCAGCGGCAAAGCAGCGATCGGAAGCGCGAGATCCTGGTTCCAGCCCTTGGCGGCGACTGACTGAATCGCTTCGAGTAATTGATCGTTTTGGGTTTCATCTGGCGCCAGATCCCCCGCCTTGATGACATTCACAATCTCCTGCGTCACCCCATTCCCCCAGGCCGCCGGAATCAACGACCCCGGCGTCCCGGTCAACGGGTTTTCATCCACGAACTTCCCGTTCACCAGCCCGGCGCTGGGCACACTCTTCGGATAATCCATCTCTCTACTCCCTAGTCATAATTGATGTGAACCTTCGTATGCGCCGGCGCACTACGATGAATCAGGCACTCGAGCGCCGATCCCGGATTGACGCCGAAACGCTCCCCCCAATAGCTGGCGCCAAAACGTCGGCCGAGCAGCAGGCGGCCGCCGGTGTTGAGGGTCCACATGAATTGCGCCTGCCAGGTGCCGAAGTGCGCTTCGCCGAAGCGGGCGCGGCCCATGCGGGGGGCCTTGAGTTCGGTGATGGTGGCGTTGGGATAGCCCTGGCTCTTGGCGATTTCCACGTAATAAGCGATGGCCTGACTGCCCACCGCCAATAACCGCCGACGCACCGCCAAACGACGATCGTCATACAGCGGTGTAGCGCCGAGGCACGGGTCGGGCAGGTTCATCACCCGCTCCCAATCCGGCACCAGCTCACTCACACCCGCCGGGTCCATTTCGTGGAGCAGGTCGGCGGCGCGGGCGTCGAGACGCGCTAGTTCCTGGGCGATGCCTTCGAGCACCTCTTCCAGTTCCGGCACACGCTCCGGGTCCCATGCCGGACCGCTGGGCAGCAGGCTGCGCAGTTGGGCCTGGTACTGCTCGGCGGTTCTTATTCCAGCCATACGCAGCCTCCGAAGGTCAGCAACTGATTGCTGGCAGCGACCACGTCAGCGATGGGCGCGGTGAGTTTGTGGTCGGTTTCACCGGTGGCGCTGCTGATGGCTTCGGCGATGTGGGTCAGCAACAGGGTTTCGCCGAGGCCAGCTTCGCGGTTATGCAGGTCGCGCAGTTGCGCTTCGATGGCGGCGCGCACGGTGCTGGTGTCCGGGGTAATGCGCAGCCGGTAGGTCACCGGCACCTGGGTTGGCGCCAGCACATGCACCTCTGCGGTGACCGGGCGCAGCGGCTCGATATAGGCCCGGACTTCTTCCAGTTGTTCGGCGTTGGGAATCGGCAGCGGATCGTCGTCACGCATGACGAACACGCCAACGGTGCCGGGCCCAAGGTAGCTGCCGCGACACCAGGCGCGGGTGATGCCAGGGCATTCCAGGGCCCAGGTTTCATAGTCCTGCGCGGAACCGCCGTGGGGAATGATGCGGTAGGAGCGGATCACCCTGGCCCGCAGGGATTCGAGGCTTTCCCGGGCGAGACCGCCGGTCAGCCCGGGCGCGAGCACGGTGAAGCTGTTGCCGATCCCAAGGATCGGCTGCACCGGCGTCAACACCAGGCCGGCATCGGCATTCCCCAGGCTACCGGCGTCCAACGCGGCGACAGTGGTGCTGTTCAGGCCATTGCTGGTGGTGCGGGCGCTGGTCACTTTGTAGGTGCGCCCATCGCTGGATTGCAGCAGCGTGTCGACATCCAGCACCGCACCAGTGGTGGCGGTGAAACTGACACTGCCGCTGGCCACCTGGGCCGCTTTGCGCGCCTGGTTCAGGCGCAGGGCGGCGATACGCTCCAGGGTGGATTCATCAGCCTTGTCTGGCAGGATCTGCTCAGCGATCCAATCCAGGTAGCCATACAGGCCATAGGCGGCGCCACCCAGGGTGCGGGCCAGCACTTGGGCATCGGACTGGCGCAGCGAATCGCTGGCCAGGTCGCTTTGGGCGCGCTTGATCAGCACCGGCAGCGAAGGGGTTTCAAACGGCATAGGTCACCTGCCAACTGTTATCGGGGTTGATGTCCAGGCGCTCGCCGTCGGCCAGGGTCAAAACCGTGCGCAGATTCAGGCGCTGGGCGTCGAGGCGTTCGCTGATGATGTCGATGGCGTTGCAATGGCCGTCGTCGATCAGCCATTGCAAGGCTTCGCGGGCATAGAATTCGGCGTCGAGCTGGGTCTGCTGGGTCAGCTTGACCCGGCGCAACAGCCACAGCCGCGAACCGATGCGGTCGTCGGCGACGGTGGGAAAAGTGTCGCCCCACCAGCCGAAACGTTGCTCGTCATCCACGGCATCGTCGTCAGCGGCGCGGCGCCAGGTGAACAGGCTGATCAGCACCGAGCGGGTCAGCGCGGCGTGCAGGTTCTGGCTGATGAACATCATTGGCCTCCCGCCGGCACGCCGGTCTGGCCGTTACCGGCCTGCACGCCGACGTGCACATGCTTGATCTGGCTGATGCCGCCGGCGATCTGGTCGCCCTGGGAAACGAACTTGCCGGTGTGGTTGATGACCGGGCTGTCGATATTCACCGCGCTGCTGGCGCGGATGTTCAAGGTCGCGGTGTCGATGTCGATGACCCGACCGCGCCTGAAGTGGATCTTGTCGCCTTCATCGGTGTAGATCGCCACTTCGCCAGGGGCCAGGGCCTTGAGGCGGAAACGACGGTCGGCGACCACCAGCACCACGGCATGGGAACGGTCACCGCCCAGGAACGTGGCGATGCCCTCGGCACCCGCCAACGGGTTGCTGGTGAAGCCGTAGGGTTCGAAGTGCTCCATGTCGTCGTTCACTTCACCGGCGGTGAGGCGCATTTGCAGCGATTGCAACTTGGTGGCCGAATTGGCGAGCACGACAGTGCCGCGCGCCAGGAGGCGGGTCAGTAGGCTCATTGAGGTTTCCTTCGGAATCGGAAGTTTGAAAGCGGTGTTTATTGGCCATAACTTCTGTTGGCTGTACCGACGCCATCGCGAGCAGGCTCGCTCCCACAAGAGATATCCAGTGGATCAAGTTTTGTATTCGGCAAAGATCCCCCTGTGGGAGCGAGCCTGCTCGCGATGGCCTGGGCTCATTCAACATTGAGGCAAGCTGACCCACCGCTTTCGCGAGCAAGCCCGCTCCCACAAGGAGTTTTGCGTTGGGCTCAGGTTTTGGGCGGCACCGGGTTCGCGTCGAACGTATGGGGCGGGGCGACCTGCAGGGTGGTGACGGAGCCTTGGGCGGACAGTGAATACGTCACTTTGGAGATCAGCATGTCGCCGTCAAACCCCAGCACCGGGTCGATCACTCGCACCAGAGTGTTATGTCGCCACAAATCACCATTGGCCTGACGCCAGCCCTGCACGCGGTAGGTCGTGGTTAGGGCCTTGCCGGTGCGGATGGCGCTTTCCCAGTCGGCCCGTTGCTGGGCCAGCTCGAAGGTCAATTGCGCGCTTTCGCTGATCACCGTGACCCGCTTGCGCTTGAAGCCCAGGTCGGTCGCGGTGCCGCAGACTTCGCTCACCGCCGCCCCGCTCTGCTGGTCATTGCCTTTGTGCTGGCCGATGACCCGGTATTCGGAGAACACCTGGCTGTAATCCATCGGTGCATTGCCCGAGAGAATGTTTTTCCCCAGTTCCAGCACATCACTGGCTCGCCCGCCACTCCCGGGTTTGGCCAGCAACACGCGGCCTTCGGCATCGTCAGTGGAAAACACCCGGAACAACGTCAGCAGACGGTCGATGGATTGAAAGACCGTTTCCCCCGGCACGATGCTGTGTTCGCTCAACCGAGCGGTTTCAGGGATCTCACTGATCACTCCCACGCCATATTGCGAGGCCAGGGCCTGGACGATGCTCAGCACCGTTTGCCCGCGCCATTGGCTCGGGCGATTGATCGCCGCGCAGTCCACCAAGTCCTGGGTCCTGGAACCACCCTCGATGCTCAGGCTGATCTGGCGCCCGTCATAACTGACCGGGGCTTTGAACACGTAGCCGCTGAGCACCAGGTCGGCACCGATGCGCACCTGACATTCATCCCCAGGTCGAATCGGCACCGACTGAGTCTGCCCCGGCCATTGCCAGGTGATGTCGAGTTTGAAGGTGCGGAACTGCCGCTCCAGGTCCGCACTGATTTCCACGCTTTTCCAGCCGCCGTAATCCAGCCCGCCGACGGTGAGCGAGACAGCGTTGTCGAGCTCGTTCATGGTTTATTCCCCCGAGACTTTCAGGTCGTTGGGCGGCAGGAAACCAGGGTGAGCCACGCCATTGCGCTGGGTCACTTCGGTGACCCGGGTAGCATCGGCAAATTGCTGATACGCCACCACCAACGCCGGCAGGCTTTGCTTGAACGACAGGTTGATCAGCCTTACGCCCGACGACGCTACCGCCGTCAGGTGCGCGGCCATCTGCTGACGCAAATTGTTCATTGCCTGGTAGTGATCCGGATCGGCCTTGAGCGAGGCTTGCCAGATGGCCTCGTTGAGGGCATCGCGCAGGGCCAGCACATCGTCGGCCACCGGCACGTCACGACGCTGGACCGGCTGCACCGCCTGCTGCGCCACCGATGGGGTGGCGCCCAACTTGACCGCCGGTGCGGCCACCGGCATCGCCGCAATCCATTGCGCGGCCTGCACCAACAGCGTGTCCTGGACCAGATCGGCCACGGCCTGGGCCGCCGCCGTGGTGTCCTTACCAGTGGTGAGTTTGGGGGCGTCCGCCTTGCGAATCGCCTCGACCTGTTGCGACACGCTGGCAATCACGCCGCGATAGCCGTCACGGGCAAAGTCCTTCAATTCCCGGATGTCCCCCAGCAACCCTTTGAACTCGGCCGCCACTTCCTTGGGTAGCTCCTTCACCGCCTTGACCAGATCGCTGAGTTGCCGATAAGTCTCGATCAACGGTTTGAGTTCCTGCTCGATGACGCCGTAGACATCCTTGAGGCTGTTGCGCAGGTCAGCGATGCCGATCCGCGCGGCCTTGATCAGCGTCATGGCCTCTTCGAAGCGCCGCACCGCCGCCCCCAGAAAACTGTCAGCCGACACCAGCAACAGTTTCTGGCTGTTGATCGCGGCCGACGGGAATTGCAGCGGCTGGTCGGGGTAGAACTTCAGGGCGAAGGTCACCAGGCCACCGTCCTGGCGGGTGTGGGTCATGTCGCATTCACCGACCTTGACCTGCAGGCGCCCCAACCACGGATGCACCAGTTCGCCGCTGCCCTGCTCCAGGGCCTTGAGCAACTTGTCGCGCTGCTCCAGGCAATCGGGGCCGACGATGAACGCGGTCAGCTCATGAATCTTCGCTTGCTGACCGAGACCTTCGAAGAACGGCTGGTCACGCTGGGGATATTCATGCAACTGGCCCTTGTGGCCGACCGGGGTTTTCGCCTGATCGACCCAGAACCCGACACCACGAAACGACGCCGGCAACAAACGATCACGCCAGCTCATTGGAACCTCCTGTGGAAAGTGAGCGATAGCCGATGCGCGAACTCACCGCCAGGGCCGGTTGATTGGTCTGTGGTGGATCGGCGCGCAAACCGGCCGGCGCGTTTTCGAAACGCACGGTCAGGCCGCCTTCGAGCTGCGTGCGATTGTTGGCGGCGCTTTGTTGCACCAGGGCGCTGGAGGTTTGCGGCAATGCGCCTGGCGTCAATGAGGTTTTCATCGGCAGGTTGCCGGACGCCGGCGCAAGGCTGGATGACAGGCCCGCAGGCGGCTCACTGGCCCCACCAAAAAACGCCGGCGCCAGCTCGCCCTTGCCTTCGGCATTGGTCTGGCGCTGCGCCTCGGTCAACCCTTCGACCTTGCCGGTGAACGAGGTGATGATTTCGCCGAAGCCGCCGTTGAAGAACGCCTTGATCGGTGCAATCACGCCCTGCAGTTCGTCCCACCACTGGCTGAACCATTCACCCACCGGCCCCCACTGTCGGGTCAGGCCCTCAATGGGCGACCAGTCGAACAAACCGCTGAACACCGCCAGCATGATCGACACCTGATTGCGAATGCCTTCCCAGATACCGCCGAAGACTTCCCCGATCGTGCCCCAGTTGGCCATGATCAGCCCCAGCGGCGTCCAGTCGAACAGACCTTTCAGCGCGTCCATTACCGGCACCGTCAACGCCTTGAGCAGATCCCAGATCGCTGCGAACAATCCGCTCAGGGGCGTCCAGTTGCTGATGATCAAACCCAACGGTGACCAGGCGAACAGCGTCTGCATGAAACCGATGACTGGCGTTGCCGCCGCCACGATCACATTCCAGAGCGCGCCGAAAAAACTGCTGATCGGGCCCCAGTTGCTGATCACCAGCCCCATCGGGGTGAAGGCGAACATCGTCTTGAAGAACTCGACCATCGGCATGACGATCGGCGCTAGCTTCTGCCAAAGCCCGGCGAAGAACGCCGAGATCGGTGTCCAGTGGGCGATGATCATTCCGGCCGCCAAGGCGATGCCCATGGCAATCAAGCCGATGGGGTTCATCTTCAAGGCCAGGTTGACCACTTCCAGCGCCTGGCTTGCACCACTGACCGCCGTTTGAATCGCATTGAACGCCACGACGCCAGTCGCCAGGCCCTGCACCAATTGCGGGTTATCCTGCAGCACCTGGGCCACACCCGTGACCATCGGCTGCAAGCTGGCTGCCGCCGCGTTGACCGCCGGCCCCAGGGCCGAACCGAACTGCACCGACACATTGCTGATGGAAGTCTTCAATCCATCCAGGCTCTGTGCCGCCACACGCGGCGCTTCAGGTGCCTTCAAGCTGCTGACCGCCGCGTTCGCCGCGCCCACTTCACCTTTGAAAGCCTCTGCTGACGTGAGCCCCTCCATGAACGGTTTGGCCAGGCCGCCCTCGGGGAGCAGAGCGGAAATATCCAGGCTGCCAAGGCCCGTGGCATCGAGGTTCTGCTTGAAGCTGGCGACCTTCGCTCGAAGGCTGGCAAGCTTGGGCGACAGCTCATCGATGCCGGTCAGCAGCACTGCTTTTTTCTCTACCTTTTGTGTCTCTGCCATCACTGCACCTGCTGCATCGCATTGATCCGTTGCGCGTGCTCCAGGGACTCGCGGAGCACATCCAGTGGCCTGGCCATCATCTGTTCGGGGTCAACCTTCCAGAACCAGGCCAGGTCATAGGCGGCTGCAATCAGGTCGCCGATGGCTGCGACGCCGCACTCATGAAAAAACTCGCGACGGCCCAGCTCAATGCGTTGAGGTCAGCCAGGTCCAACTGGTTGACCGACGACGGCGGGATGCCGGCGCAGACCGCGATGTATTTGGCCGCGACGTCCATGTCCAGGCTCACCTCCTCGCTCTTGTCGATCTTGTACGGCAGCGCCTTGATCGCCCGGACCTCCTGCACCGTCGGACGGCGCAGGGTCAGTTCGCTCAGCGGCTCGCCGTGGGCCTCGATGGCCACGCGCAGCGTCACGACATCGCTCATTGCCAGGTCCCCTTGATGCCTTCGAATTTCAGTTCGATGGTGGCGTCGTCGCCCTTGGACACCGGCTCTTCCACCAGGTAGGCGCCGGCCAGTACGTAAACCTTGCCGTTGTTGAATTCGCAGGTGACGGTCATGTCGGTGCCGGCGACCAGTTGCTTGAGCGGGAAGTCCGCGGTGTGCAGCGCCGTCACCTTGAAGGACGGGGCAATGTCGGTTTCCTTGTAGAAACCCGGTACGACGGTTTCGCGTTTGGTGAACATCAGTGGCGCTTCGCAGCCGCCGTTGATGGTCAGTTGAGCGCCGTCCACTTTGACGTAGCAGGTGCCCGCAATCAGTTGACCCATGGTGTTTCTCCCTTCAAATAAAAAGCCCACACGAGGTGGGCGCAGTTCATACGTTCAAACGCGACTTTCAGGCGGCGTCGTCGTATTGCAGACGGAACTGGTTGAGCAGTGCGAACACCCGCAAACCATTGATGTAGTCCGGCGGGAACAGCACATTGACCCGGCTCGGGTCCTGACTGTCACGCTCGACAACCAGGTGCTCGGCGAACAGCTCGGCGTTTTCCACGTGGCCTTCCAGCTCCAGCTTGGCGTACTGGGCGATCAACTCGCCGCGAATGGTGCTCGGCGTCACGATGGGCTGGCCGGCGCCGAAACGGGTGCCGTCGGCAGCCAGTTTGTGGCGCCCATATTTGCTGGTGATCACACTTTGCAGGCGACGCACGATGAACGCCGACTGGTGCATGGTTTCGCTGTCCAGGTAGGAATTGTCAGCCTGGCCAAAAGCGTTCTTCTGATAGGTGGTGATCGAACGCTGGATGCGCACGTAGCCACCTTCGTAGTACGCCGTGGCGATACCGTAGTTGAGCAGCGACTGACGCTCGGTCAGGGTGAAACGTTCGCTGGCCGGCGCCGGATCCAGGCCTGGCAGACTGCCGCTCTGGGTCGGACGGCTGGCGTCGGCGGAAATGAACACCGCAGTACGGGCGGCCAATGCAGCGGCCTGGACCCAGAACGGTTGCGGCACACCCAATTCCAGGGCCTGGATAGTCATGTGCTGGTCGTTGCGCGCCTGACCGGCCGCCACCAGGGTGCCGATGGTGCCGCGCTTGGCGCTGTAGACATGGCCGAACAACTGCTTGGCCCAGGACCAGCGACCAGTGCTGTCGTCCATGACCGCTTGCCAGGTGTTGAGGCTTGCCACATCGGACCACGGCATCGCGATGAATTCGAACGGCTCGTCACCCAGCGCCGCGACGGCGGCGGTCTGGTCCGGCACACCGGCCCCACCGGTCATTGCCGTGATCGCTGTGGTCAGGCCGGCCGGGGTGTCTTCACCGTTGCTCTTGCCCAGGCGATTGAATTGCAGGCTGATGTCGTTACCGCTGTCGCCGGTCCATTTGGCGCTCAGGGTCACAACACCCTCGGCAGCCGCAGCAATCACCGGCAGATCGGCCGCCGCGTTGATCTTCAAGGCCAGCGCAGTGGCGGCTTGAGCGGCCGTCGCTCCATTGACGATAGCCGCTTGAACACGCACGCCACCCACATACAGATTGAGCATGCCGCTTTGAGTGGCGGCGCCGGTCAGGGTCAGCACGCCCTGGGCAATGGCACCTTCGACGTTGTGCAGCGGCAGGCACCAGATCTCGCCCAGCGGGTCGGTCTTGCGCCAGGTTTCGTACATCGAGGCAAGCATCGAACCTTGACCGCCGATGTTTTTGGCCAGCGCAACGCTGGACACCAGCACCAGTTTACCGACCTCGGCCGGGGCCACGTTGTCGTTGACCTGAGCCACGATCAACCGGCGCATGGCCGACGACGCGCTATTGGCCGCCGAGTTGTCCATTTCGGCGTAGAACAGCGGAACACGAATGTCCGCGGGAATGTTGCTGAATCCGATCGCCATTATTTGGCTCCCTGTGGTTTTGCCGCTTTCACGGTTTTGGTAGTGATATCGCCATCGGCCAGACGTCGACGCCACCAGGCGCTGTCCGGTACTTCACGGCCCTCGAGGGGCAACAGATCGCCCGCTTCCGGGTCCGGTACGGCACGGCCCGGGGCCGGCAGCACGGTGATGCGTTTGCTCATGGGGTTACGTCTCCAGAGAAGGTCAGTTCCACGCGCCCATCGGGCCCGGGACGTTTCAGGTTGGGGTCCGCCGGGTCGATGGCATCGACCTGCACGGAGGCCCCGGTAAAGGACGACAAGCCGTCCAGTTCACGCTCGTGCCAGCTTTCGGCAGGCTGGCTCGCCAGATTGCGGCCCAGCTGGAACTCGGCGAAAAAGTGCAGCCGGTACAACACGCGGCTGCTGTTGATGGAAACCAGTTCACTGCCGTCGTACTCGATGCCGGTGTAGTCACCACCGGGCTTGAACCCCACCAGCGCCCGCCATAGTTCGGCGCGCAGGTCGTGCAACAGATCCAGCGCTTTTGTCGCATCGGTGGCGTCGAGCACCAGTACGGTGTCGAAACGGTCACGCACCGCTTGCAGCGTGGCGTTCTGGGCGGCGTTCTTGCTGGCAATTTCGGCGCTTGGCAGGACATAGGCGCAGGGGGTTTGCAGCGGCGTGTCGGCTTGCAACGTGACGAGGTCAAAACCTGCCGCCACGCGATTGCCGAGCGTCGGACATTGCCCACGCAGTTGCGTGAGGATCGGAGTGATCTTCATGGAGGTGCTCCAGTTGTATGGAAGGCGCAGTCAGAACTGTGGGAGCGAGCCTGCTCGCGATGGCGGTGTGTCAGGCAACATCAATGCTGGCTATGACGGCCTCATCGCGAGCAGGCTCGCTCCCACAGGGGAGTGGTGTTTAGGCCCTGGCATCCAGGCAGGTTGCATCAATCCTGCTGCGATAGCTTTTTTCCCGATCGCCGCTGGCGGTGACTTTGTCGATCGACCAGCGCCCGCGCATGAAGTCCGGCCAGGAGGCGTCCAACAGCACGATGCCTTCGGCACACAAACCTGGATTGCCCGGGCACTCGATCGCCACCTTGAGTGCTTCGCGCATCATCCGGCGTACCTCGCCTTCACCGGCGGCGCGAGCATCGTTGGCGCTTTGAAAGCGCTGGCGAAGGGTCTTGAACGGCGCGATGCCGCTCTCCTCGACCCGCATTTTTCCTGCCGCCGCATCCCACCAACTGGCCTTGCAGCCCTGGTATTTCGCCCGGGCGGTGTCATCCAGGACGGCGGAGATAAAGGCGTTGTCGCCCGGGCGGTTATTCGTCGTCACCGACAGTTTTGTCTCGGGCAGGACTTTGCCCGACAAAGACTTCGCCTGCCCCCGGCGCGCCAGCACATACAGCTCGTTGACCGGCTTGGCGACGGCGTCATAACGGTGAGCCAGTCGCGTCAGAAAACCCATGTCGGTTTCGTTGGACTGATCGATGTGCTCGATTTTTATCAGCGCCAGGTCCGGCGCCACACGCGGGGAAAACCCGTGTCTGGAGGTCAACTGACGAAACAGCGCGCCCAGGGTCGTCGGGCCATGACTGACGGATCGGCGCTGCTTGAAACCGGTCTGATCGGCCGCACTGAACGGCGCCGCCGTCGCGACAAGCGTCAGGCGCAGGGGAAACAGCGTCGGCGTGCGCCGGGTCACGACGAACTCGCCTTTATCCACCAGCCCCGACTCCAGATAACCGACCCGCAGGCCGATTTTCCCGCCCAGGCTGGGCAATCCTTCAAGCCCTTCCAGGCTGATGGTGAGCGTCAGTTGATCGGACTCAATCCCCGCCGCGTCGATGTGCGTCCAACTGAGCAAGCGTTCGTTGAGCAGCGCCGCGTTCGCACCGTAGATTTCCACCGCTGGCGTGAAACCCAGTGACATATTGCCTCCTTAATCCCAGGCCGAAACCGGTGTGGGCGCGACGGGTTGTAGATCCACTTCCGGCAGGACAATCCATACACCCGCCGGCAATACCGGCCCCCACTCGGCCAGCTTCGGATTGAGTCGCCAGAGCGCCTCTTCGGCGGCATCGTCACAACGCTCCAGCTCGCGGTACAGCAACAGATTCACCGAATCACCGGCGATACTTCGAACCCTACGCATTGGCGAACTCCGTCAATTCAATCACCCAGCCGACCACCATCGCGGTGCCGTCATCAATGACCTCGGTCTGGGTTTCCGACACCTTGTTGATCTGCCACAGGCCCCAGTTGCGGCCGATGCCGTCAACCAACGGCACCGGAGCGCGTCGGGCCTGTAATGCACGCAGCTCATCGAGTCGGTCCATGGCAGTGGCGTACATCGACTTGCCGGTGATCGTCAGCGCTTGCAGCCCTTGACCGAGCTGACTGGATTTGGGTTTGCTGGTGAGGATGTCGATGCTTTTCCAACCGCCATCCGAGGTGCGAACCAAGGAGTGGTAGGCGAAGTTTCTGGACAGACCGAAAATGAAACTGCCCAGTGCCATTTGCTGACGCATCACGTACCTCCGTCAGTCAGCGCCGCGTCACTGCGCATGGCGAGTGAGTTGGGCATGGTTGTCAGGCCGAACTGGCCCGAGAGCTGTTGCACAACCAGGTTGGCCAACTGACTGGCGCTGGCCTGGTCCTGGCCGTTGATGTAGATGTTTGCGGTCATGGTGTTCTGATGAGTGGTTGTCGGGGTGCTGGTCAGGTCTTTGCTGACCTGCTCTGGAGCGGCGAGTCTGTCGGTGGGTGCGACGAGTTTTTCGCCCAGAGACGCCCCGGCATCGCTCCCCAACCAACCGCCCAGCAGTCCGCCGATCAGCCCACCAATGGCAGTGCCGATCACCGGAACGACGCTGCCCAGAGCGGCACCGGCCGCGGAACCTGCGGCAGCGCCTGCCCAGCCGCCACCTGCGGCTCCCAGGCCTGCGCCCATCATCCGTTTGTCGCCGGTAAGCACACCCTCGGCCACATCAGCGACGGCGCCGACTACTTTCAATGGACCGGGCGCCTTGCGAGTCATCGAGCGCAATGAGGCCGTTGGCGCGAGTGAAAAACGCCCTGCGCCTCCCTGTGAGCCTCGTGGCCTTCTCGTGGATTCGGGACGCTGGTTGGCATTGCTTGTATCCAGCTTGCCCACACGAGGATTTCTGAGATCTTCGGAGATCACCTCACCCAATCGGCCGGGAAGGTGCGGGGCGGCCCTACCCAGCACTCGCTTGGCCACCTGACTGGACATTTCATCCACTACGGCCTTGAGCAGCACACCCACCAGCGGTTTGATCGCTGCGGCAACAAGCACAATTGCAGCGGTGGCTTTAGGTGAGGATTCAGCCAATTCACTCATGCCATCGGCCAGCGAACCCAGCCACTGGGACGAGGTATCCGCCGAAGGCATCAGGGCATTTCCCGTAGCCACCGACAAACGCTCGCTACGGGCGTTGAGGATGTTCAGCTGGCCTTGTTGGGTTTTCGACAGCGCCAACGCGTCCTGCCGCACCGAGCCGTCGTTGCCCAATTGCGACGTGGCATATTGGCCTGGGTCTTTCACTTGCAAGAAGGCTGCGTTCACATCAGGCAGTTTCTGCGCCATGCGCAGCACCGCCTCATCGCCATTGCCGAAGAGCGTGCCGGCAAGGGCCGAGCGCTTGTCGGCCGGTTGCGCGTTCAAGGCCGCCAGCACCGTCATCACCGTGCCAGACGCCGTGTCCTTGTCACGCAAGCCGCTCGCCACCGCCGTGGGCGCCAGACCCAGCTGTTTCCAGGCCGTTTGCTCGGTGGCGGAGGCCTGGTCACCCTTGCCCAGGGCCGTCGTGAAACTATCCAGCGCCACCCCGGCTTCAGCTTGTTGGGTACCGGTATTGAGCAATGCCGCCGTCAACGCGGCGGCTTGTGCAGGGGCCAGGCCCGCCGTCGTCGCAGCGGCACCTTCACGCTGCAAGACCGCACCGATCTCAGCCGCTTTCGCACCGTTGGGTAATTTGCCCAATTGGTTAGCGGCATCCGCCAGGTCAAAGGCTTGCGCGCCGCTGAGCTTCATGGAGATGCGCCAGTCGGCCAGCATTTCGGCGGCCTTCATGGCCGGCATCTCGAACGCCGCCGCGGTGACGCCAGCATCCGAGGCGAAGTTCGACAGGACCAACTGTCGCTCCGAGGCATCGTGCACATCGCTACCGATGCCTTTCCTGGCCGCCAGGCTTTGCATCCTCACCACTTCAACCGCCGTGGTGCCCCCGCCCGCCACCAGCGGTGCGGTGGCGATCTGCTGGGTTGACTCACCCACCTGTTGAATCTGGCGCGGCCCGAATTGGCTGGCCTTTTTCAGATCGGCCATGGCCGAATCCATCGCTATCGCAGGTTTGAGCAGCACCGGTGGTTCGATACCGCCACCCGACTTACCCTTAGGCTCACTGGCTGACTCACCCTTGGCGCCGGCGCCCATCGTTTGGGAGAACAATCGTTGCGCCGACAGTTTCACGGTCAGCGACTCGATCGCCGTGGTCAGCAACCCGAGTTTGAGCCCGAGTTTTTCCAGCACCCGATCGAGGCTCAGCAGCTGATCCCCGGCGAACGCACCTTGCGCTGCCACACCACTCGTGAGGCTGGTATTACCGAACGCCAGCCCGCTCTCATTGAAGGATGCGTATTTGAGCGAATATTTATCGTCCGCCATCCGGCCCTACTCCTTTTTCACGCCAAGGCGAGTCATCGCGATGTCGTAACGACGTAATGCCTTGCCGACGTCCCACTCCAGAATTTCCGCTTCACTTACCGGGTAAATGAGCGGCACCACATCGAGGATCACTTCGATGTCGCGCTCCGAAAGAAGTCCGCCGGTTTGTTTAAAAAATCGTCGATGCGTACCTGAAGCTGTGTCCAGTCGGGCACGGTCAGCAGGTCCAGATCGGGAATCATCAGGCCGGTGCAATGGGCGGTGATGAACTCGGCGCGTTCCTTGGCCGTCTTCAGTTTTTTCATCGCCTTGGTCGCTCGCAGCACGGGCATTTCCAGGGTCAGCGAGGTCAGGCTGCGGCCAGCGACGTTGAGCGTTTGGAGCAGTTGCACCTGGTCGGGGTCGACTGCTGCGCCATCCGTCGATTCCAGAAAGTGGGACGCCGGGCGAGTGGACATTTCGTGCACGTATTGCGCAATGCTCACGTAGTCCGGGCGCTTGAGCTGATCCAGCTCCTTGACCGACAGGCCGGTGGCCAATTTGGCCAGCTCGAAAAACTGGTCGTCCTCATCGTCGCCGGCACGGGCCAGGGCGTCTTTCTGTGCGGCGTAGTGCAGCGGCTTGAGCTGAAGCTGCTCGATTTGCGCCCCGTCATCACCGGTGATCGGCGACAGCAAGACGTGAACAGGAGGTGTCCAGGACATGAAATGAATTCCTTGGTGGATACTGGGGAGGGGTTGCGCAACGCCGGTCAGTCAAGATGTGCCCCTGTGGGAGCGAGCTTGCTCGCGATAGCCTCGGATCAGTCAGCATTGATGTTGGCTGACTCACCGCTATCGCGAGCAAGCTCGCTCCCACAGGGGTTTTGTTCAGCCGGCTGAGGGGTGGTTAAGGCAACAGCACCGCACGGCGCGCATCACCGAGGATGTCGACGCCGTTGAGCACGAACTTCTGGGTGCGCACATCGATGTCGATCACCGGGACACCGTTTTCGAGACGGTTGTAGGTGCGGCAGGCCAGCTCAAGTGTCGTGGTGGGTTTGTCGCCCATCTTCAGCTTGGCCTCCTCCAGGGATTTGAGCTTGCCGCCGACGGTGTGGTAGGTGAACCAGGTGTTGCCATCCTGATCCTGACCGGCTTCACGCACGTTCAGCAGAATGTCATCGCCTAGTTGCACACCCAGGGCGAGCATGATTTCCGGCCCGGCTCCTTGCAGTACGAGGGTAGCGTTCAGCACCTTGCCGCTCTTGGCCATTTCTTCGGCAATGAAGCGTCCACCGACCATCGCCTCCATGTCGAATTCGATCTTCGGCGGGCTGAACTCTTCCACCGTCGCCGACAACGGCAGGCCTTGCAGGGTGGCCGCGATGGCCTGTCTTACGCGGTTGGTAAACATTAGAGAACGTCCTCCAGGAA